>JABUBM010000027.1_pt1 | contig 31996 bp, 25 predicted proteins | sample 7240321 | NCBI WGS metagenome assembly JABUBM01 (sample SAMN07256344, study PRJNA390944) | subsurface metagenome | isolation source: Methane hydrate marine sediment | place: Pacific Ocean: Eastern North Pacific, ODP site 1244 | collected 2002
CTGTTGGCAAAAAGACCGTAGATGCCTATAAAAAATATAATTTAAATATTGCAGAGGATTTAGGGACTGATGATGCCCTGGAAGTTGGTAATCTGGTTAGAAAATGGTTGATTCAGCAAATAACTTCAGGACCAATAATTGCAATTATCTTAAGTGGAAACCATGCTATTGAAGTTGTAAGAAAAATAGTTGGGAATACGATTCCTCTTTTTGCGGAATTGGGTACAATAAGGGGTGATTTTTCGATAGATTCACCCGATCTCTCTACAAAAGAAAAGCGGGCTTTGCAGAATTTAGTTCATGCCTCAGCATCCATTGAGGAGGCGAAACGAGAAATTTCTCTTTGGTTTGAAAAAGTCGAAAATTTATTGAGCTAGTACAACATTCCACTATCTTGGAGTAAGGATTTTAGCTTGTTGTTTTTAAATTGTAAATTTATTAAATAAGCGGAATTCTTGAAAAAAGGAGGTATAATGATGACAACATTTTTGATGTTTGGGAAGTATTCATCAGAAGCTATAAAGGGAATAAGCGGTGCACGCACAGTGGAGGCTAATAATCTTATTAAAAAAAATGGCGGTGAAGTAATCTCTCAATATGCTCTATTAGGAGAAAATGATTTGCTTTTTATTGTAAATTTTCCTAGTGTAGATGATCTGATAAGATCTTCAGTTGCCTTGAATAAATTAACTGGGATTTCATTTAATAGTGTTCCGGCAATAACAGTGGAACAATTCGATAAGGTTACCGCTTAGATGTATTTTGGCGTATTGTATTAAAACTTGTTAAGTTTTTTAATTTAACACAAAGTATAGACAATGGTTAATGTACTAGCTCAATAAAAATTTTTAGTAAGAGAGTTTTAACTGATTTTAATATAGACAAGGTATAGAAAATATGCTAACATTATCTCGTTAAAAAGAGGGACGTCAGATTCACAATAATATTAATCTGTGTAATCTGATTATAATCTGTGTAATCAATAATTTATATTAGGAGGAAGCAATGAAAGAAAGAGTGGAGGCAGCTTTAGAGAAGATAAGATCATCTCTTCAAGCAGATGGCGGAGATGTTGAATTGGTAGAGGTGACTCCAGAGGGGGTGGTAAAAGTAAGAATGACTGGCGCCTGCAGCGGGTGTCCAATGAGAGAGATGACTTTACAGATGGGTATTGGCAGAGCATTAAAGGAAGAAGTTCCTGAAGTAAAAGAAGTTGTAGCCGTATAATTATAATTTAATAAAATAATTACTGAAAAAATAAATATAATAAACGTGATAAGGGGTATGATATTATAATATATCGTGCCCCTTATTGTTTTTAAAGTTCGATGAATAATTTCACTTTCACATGGACATCTTATTAGTATAAACTTTGGTGGGGTAGTTAGAGAAAATCTTGATTTAATTGTAAAATGCGGTAGTTTTCAGTTATAATAAATATTATAAAAGAATTGTTATTAATATATATTTACCATTTTTGTGCAATATTCAAAAGAAAAGGTTAAATCTTTTCTGAGTGACGCCTTGAATTGATGGACCTAAAATAGGATAAAATGATTAATCTATAAAATGTTTTAGGATGGTAATTAATGAATAAGACTATAGTTAAAGAATTATATAAAAAAATATCTAAAAAGATTTTACACACACAAATATTGGATAATATTTCTTTAGATAAAGAGTTTGTTAGAAAATATATCGAAAATCCTCTATTTTTAAAACAATTATCATCTATGATAGAAAATAAAAATTATAGTTGTCAGGCAATATATTTTTTATGTCAGGATATCCTTGTTGATATAGACAAAAAACATAATTCCTCTAATTGGCTTTATAAGGTATTTCAGTTTGCCCTCTCTAAATCTTTCCCTGAAGTAGTAGATCTATCGTTTAAGGATATCTCCCCTGATTGCCGAAAAACTTTCTTGCTCTATTTAGAATTTTTAAGAGTAATTTCGAAGTTCCAAAAGTCCTCCGGTGACTCTACTTTTCACGGTAAATATCCCCTTAATTTTTTAACTTCTAACGAAAAAAGCAAACTAGAGAATCCTGCTGAATATAAAAGATTTTTAAAAGCATTTAATGATGAATATATCTATGAGATGATGAAATTAAGCCAGGAAGTTTTAAAGTACAATACTCTTGACCATATATGCGGGGTAAATTGGATTGCTTTATTTACCAGCAGGCAGTTATATAATCTGGGTCTTCCCGTGGATTTAGGGAGGATTTCCGGAGTAGCAGCAGGGCATGATATTGGAAAATATGGATGCAAGGATATCGAGGTAGAAAGGACTCCCTATTTACATTATTACTATACCGATATGTGGTTTATAAAACATAATATCCCTTATATCGGACATATTGCAGTTAATCATTCTGTTTGGGATTTGGAATTGGAAAATTTACCCTTAGAATCTCTTATTTTGATTTATTCTGATTTTCGGGTTAAAAATACGAATAACGGTCCTAAAGAGGAGATGAGAATCTTTAGTTTAAAAGATTCTTTTCAAGTAATTTTAGACAAACTGGATAATGTTGATGAGAAAAAAAGAAAAAGATATTGCCGGGTTTATGAGAAATTAAAAGACTTTGAAGATTATATGATTAATTTAGGAGTAAATGTAGATGTAGAGAATAAAGGGATAAGTCCTTATAAAAAAGATAAAAAACCGTATTATTCTCTCATGCAGGGTCAAGAAGTTATTCAAAATATAAAATTCCTTTCCATAGAACATAATATAAATTTAATGCACGAACTTCGAGATGAATCCTCTCTTAATTCACTTTTAGAATTAGCTCGAAGCGAAAAAGATTGGAACAATCTACGGGAATATCTACAAATATTTAATGAATATTCTACCTACTTGACTCAAAAACAGAAGATGATTACCCTGAGATATTTATACGAACAATTAACTCATCCGGAAGATGAAATAAGAAGGAGAAGTGCAAAACTTATTGGTTTATTAATTGCCAGCTTTGACGAAGATTATCGCAAAGAGATTCCTCAGAATGTTACCCTAAAATCTCCCGCGATTACCAGTGTTAATTTATTGGAAAGATATTTAAAATATTTTTTACAGCCAGACCATAAAAAGATTGCTCTTCATCAATCTCGAATTATTGATAGTACTGAGAATATGATTTCTTCTCTTTTTTCTAACTGTCGCAATAATCATCAGGTAAGCAATTATAGAAAAAGTATTTTAAAACACTATAAAAAAGACCTGTATACCAATGAAGATACTCAACTGTGTTTGATAAAAACCGCCAAACATATATCAATCTGCTCAGATGAAAAATTTGTAAAGGTATTGTTTGATTATATTATAAAGATGTTAAAGAAAGAGAATCACAATCTTAGACTTACTGCTTTAGAGGTAATCTATGATTTAATACCCCAAATTGATAAAAATATTAGATTTGTAAATAACTTAAGAAAAATATTTACTCGTAATATTTCTGCCTCAGAGCTCCCTGCTGAAAATTATTTGAATATGAAGATAGTTGAATTATTAGGTTTGGATGAAAGCATTGTAAAAAAGTACATCGAATTTTATCGAAGAGATATAGAAAAGATACAGTATATATTTCTAAGCAACCTTAAAACTTCAACCAGTGGAATAATTAAAAAAATTCAGATAGAACTTTTATTAGAACATACCTTAAAGAGCAAGCAGGAAGAAATCTATACCGCTTTGCATTTTTGTAATATTTTGAAGGTTAACGGCATAGAAGATATTAGAAATTTGGCCGGTAAAGCCCTGGTAAATTTAATGCCTTCCTTATCTTTTCAACAGAGGAACGATATAGCCATTGAACTATTGCGGGCTTTAGAAATGGAAGATTATCAATTTACTAAATATATTCCTTACTATTTGGGTCAATTAATACTCTATCTTACGCCTAATGAGTTAGAGGAACTTGTTGATGATTTAATAGAAAAAATCAAACAGTCAGATCCCAAATTAAGCTCATTGCTGCTTAGAACCATTGGTATAGCCATTGCTAATTACCCTAAGTACCGAGAAAGATTTTCAGAAGAAGAGAAATCATACGAAAACAGACTTGGCAAGATGATTGGTATCCTTTTGAATGGCTTTGTACACTATAATTTAAAGGTGAAACAGGCAGCATTTAGAGTTATCGGTAAGGAAATATTTGGTTCAAGACATCTCAGCATAGAAGAGAAGAACCATATATTTAAACTTATTGCCAAAAAAATTTTTACTCTGTTAGCTCCTGTAAATAAAGAAGGCCTGATGTTTTTAATAAATTGTATCGGACTTAAGTATATGTATAAATTTATCTCTGATTATAATTTTTTCAAGGGGAGCATAAACCTTGAAATCCCGAACAAAATAGCTTTCTTTCCAGGAGCTTTTGACCCGTTTTCCTTAGGCCACAGAGAGATTACCAGGGCAATAGAAAATCTTGGTTTTGAAACATATTTGGCTGTTGATGAGTTTTCCTGGTCTAAAAGGACTCAACCACACCTCTTCAGAAAGAATATAATAAATATTTCTATTGCCAATGAACTTAATGTATATTTATATCCTGAGGATTTACCGGTTAATATTACCAATCCAGATGATTTAAAGGTTTTGAGGGAAAATTTCTCATTTTCTGAGGTTTATATTGTAGTAGGCAGTGATGTTATGTTGAATGCTTCTGCTTATAGAAAGAAAAAATCAGAAAATTCAATCCATACTTTTCCCCATATTATTTTTGATAGAAAGGCTTCAAATTCTATCGAGGAAGAAAAGAAAAAAGTTCAAATACCAATTGAAAGTATTGGAGAAAATACCTTCAGTCTTAACCTTGCTACTCGTTATGAAGAAATAAGTTCAACTCAGATAAGAAATAATGTAGATGAAAATAGAGACATTTCCAGACTTATCGACCCTTTAGCCCAGAAATATATTTACGAAAATAGTTTATACCAAAGAGAGCCACAATATAAGAGTGTAATACAAACTATCTCTATCGATGTGCAGGTAATTGAAGATATTACCCCGGATTTAATAAAAGAACTTTGTCAGAAAGTACTTTCTAAATATAATCGAAACAAAGCATCTAAAAAATTGCTTGAATTTACTCGTAAAATAAACCCGAGAATTCTACTGTTACGTGATGTCCGCCATAATGGAAAGATATTGGGGTTTTCAGCCTTTCATTGGGTTCGTTCAAACATTCTTTTCCAGGAGTTCAAGGATAATTTAATATCTGAGTATATCCGGGAAAATGCAGTTGGCCGCACTATAGTTATTGATGGTATTTTTATCATAAGTGATATGGAAAATAAATCAGGACTTGAAAACCTTGAGCAGGTTATTCTTACCGAAACCCTTTCTTTTTGTATAGAGAAAGATTACGATTATGCGATATTTAGGAATGTATTAAATGATTATCCCTTAACTTCTTTAAATGAGAATTTAGAACTTATGGGGTTTTATCGCTTACCTTTCAGCGATAAAGATAATCCGGTATTTGTAGTGGATATGAGTAAACCCTGTATAGTCAATCTGGATACCGAGACAATTATAAAAGAACCTTTCTGCCAAAATTTAAACGTTAAAAAATCAGTTATAATATCTCGTAAACGATTATTAAAATCGCTTACTACTTTTTATCCCGGGAATGTTGTTTTACCATTTAATATAAATTTAATCAACCAGACTATTGTAAAGAAAATTTGTAAGATAAATGATGTTTCGACAACGCCGCTAACCCTCCGATCTTTAGGAAAGTCAATGTGTGTGCCCTTCGGAAAGATACTACATAAGATGGTAGTACCTAACACGGTAACTAAATCTCTCCATACGGAAAAAATATTTGTTTCCGATATGAGAAGTTTTGAGATTGATGCCTTCCCTAATTATATGAGTCTGAAAAATCAGGTTAAGGTGATTCATTCATTTGATATGCCCGTAATCCTTATTGATGACTATTTGCATAAAGGGTATAGAATAAAGACCCTTGAGCCCCTGTTTAAAGAATATGATATTAAAATCAAAAAAATAATTGTGGGAGCACTATCCGGTAGTGGAAAAGAGATAGCAACTATATTAAACAGAAATGCTGATTGTGCCCATTTTATTCCCAATCTTAGATTATGGTTTAATGAAAGCGAATTGTATCCCTTTATTGGCGGAGACGCATTAAGGAGAAAAATAAGGACTCAGGGAAATTTAGTTAGATCTATTAATCAGATACTACCCTATACTTTCCCTTCATTTATTAAAAATGTTTCTGCAAAAACCATCTATAATTTTTCCGAAGTTTGTATTGAAAATGCTTTAACTATATTAGAAGCTCTGGAAAATGAATACCAGGTAATTCAACAAAGAAAATTGACTCTTGATCATTTGGGAGAAGTAATTATTTATCCCCGATATCCTGACCAGGGAGAAGATATGGAATATAATTTAAATCTTAGTCCTTCTCATTATTTAGGAAACAGCTTTGAACTTTTGCGCCGAACCAAAGGAATGACAGACAGAATAAAAATAGCGTATAGCGTTTAGCGTATAGCGAATAAAATTACAGAATCTTATCACAAAGAGGAGTTTTTAATGTTTTTTTATAAATTAAAAGATAAAATACTAATTTCCCAATCGGAATACAGTGAATTAAATAGAATATCCGAAAGCGAAGCCAAAGAGAGCAAAGAAATAATTTATGTACTTAACCGGATAAACCCCTTAAAATCCAGAAGATATTTTAGTATTACTGATCCATCCCTAATCTTTTTAAAAGAAGAGGGTATCCACCTGCTGCAAAAATCCAAGAAGATTGATCGTGATTTACCCTTATGGCTTAATCAAAGAATAAAAGAAAAAAGAGTGAGTTCACTTAATACCGAGTATCCTAACTGGCAAGGTGTGTTAACTTATAAATTTCCTTCCCAATGGAAAGTTAACATTGTAGGATTGGGTGATGTAGGAGGGACTCTCCTTACCGGTTTGAGATTATTGGGAGGAAGTTGTATTAAATCTATCGGAATATATGATAAAAATATAAACGCGATAAAAAGATGGGAATTAGAGGCAAATCAGATATTTTGTCCTTTTACTACTCAGAAATTTCCTGAGGTTTACCAGTTAAGAGAAGAGAATATTTTTGAATGTGATATGTTTGTATTTTGTGCAACTGTAGGAGTTCCTTCTTTGGGAGAAGAACAAGAAGATGTGAGAATGAAGCAGTTCGAAGGAAATTCTAAGATAATCTCTGATTATACCCGAAAAGCCCGGGAAAAATCGTTTAAGGGGATATTTGCAATTATCTCAGACCCGGTAGACTTATTGTGTAAAGCTATTTTTCTAACCGGTAATAAAGACACAAGCGGAGAGTTTGATTTTAAAGGATTAGCAGCAGACCAGATAAGAGGGTATGGATTGGGTGTGATGCATGCCCGGGCAGTCTACTATTCAAAACAAAATACTGAAACTGCTGAATATAATCGAGAGGGCAGAGCCTTTGGTCCTCATGGCCAGGGTTTGGTAATTGCCAACAGTTTAAAAAAATACGATGAAAGTCTTTCAGAGATGCTTACCGATCAGACCGTAAAAGCAAACTTAGAAGTAAGGAAGACCGGTTTTAAACCTTATGTAGCTCCTGCCTTATCTTCCGGGAGTTATCCCCTTATTGCCACTATGAGTGGGAAATGGCATTATAGTGCAACCTTTATGGGAGGGGTATTTATGGGAGCGAAAAATAGATTGCTTAAATCAGGAACTGAAATTGAAAGATTAGACCTTCCAGTTAACTTAGTAGAGAAAATTAAAGAAAGTTATAAGGAATTGGGTAATATCTTATAAACAATATCTCGATAAAGGGAATTATTTTATGGAAACTATTTATTTGATTATGCCGGGAAAAATATCGGATAATTTTGCTGAGATTATCAAAATAGCCACAGAAAATTGTCAATTAACAATTTTTAAAACGACCGAAGATCTCCCTGCTCTCAAAAATAAAAAGATCATATTTGCTATTGAATTAGATGAATGCGGATTTAATATTCCTTTATTTGAAATGTTTTTAAAATTAAAGGAAAGAGGAGATAATGCCCTCTTAGGTTCAAGAGCCGTAATTATAATCCAAAGTTCGAGTCAATTATTTACCAAGAGTACCACTCAAAAGATAATTTTTTTAACCAATCAGATGGGATGTAGATTTCCCGGTCATCCAGCTGTAGAAGCCACTCATAATCTTAATAATTTTCTTACCTGGCAAAAAACATATAACTCGCCTCTTGCAGAGATTTACAAAGAACAAGCCAAAGAATTAGTAAAAAAATTAACGGAGGAGAATTTAAAATCAATTAATAGACCAAAGATACTTATATTGCATTCGAGTTTGTTTAAGACATCTAATACTCTTATGCTTTGGAAAATGGTAAAAGAAAATCTTAGCGGCGAAGATATAAAGGAGTTCCATGTAGAAAATGGAACCGTGGTAGACTGCAGGGGGTGTTCTTATAAAACCTGTATTCATTATAGTGAAGAAAAAAGCTGTTTTTATGGGGGAATTATGGTAAAAGAAATTCTTCCCGCGATAGAAGATGCTGATTGCATCATCTGGTTATGTCCCAATTATAATGATGCAATATCCGCAAAGCTTATGGCTGTTATTAACAGAATGACCGTTCTTTACAAGAGGGTGAAATTTGGAAATAAAACTATATTTTCCGTTGTTGTTTCCGGAAATTCAGGGAGTGATTGTGTGGCTAAACAGTTAATAGGAGCTTTAAATATTAACAAAGGATTCAGACTGCCTCCTTATTTTTCTTTAACAGCTACTGCTAATGACCCCGGGTCAATAATGAATATCTTGGGAATAGACAAAAAAGCAAAAGAATTTGCTGAAAACATAAAAAGAGAGATTAAGAAATAAAGAGATTTAAATTATATTATGCAGAAGAAAGATATTAAAAATTTTACCTTAAATGAACTTCAAGAAGAGATTAAAAATTTAGGGGTTGAAAAATATAGAGCAACTCAATTATTTAATTTGCTATACAAAAAAGGTATAGAAGACTTCAGAGATATGCTGAGTCTGCCAACATCATTTAGAGATTTACTTCAAAAAAATTTTTACATAAGCAAGATGGGGTTGGTAAATTTAGCTAAATCGAAAGACCAAACCGAAAAGTATTTATTTAAGTTAAAAGATGGAAATTTAATAGAAAGCGTTCTTATATTTTCTGGTAAAAGAGTGACTGAATGTATATCTTCCCAAATTGGTTGTAAATATAACTGTTTGTTTTGTGAAAGCGGCAAAAAAGGTTTTACCAGAAACCTTACGGTTAGCGAGATTTTAAATCAAGTTTTATTTGTAAACAAAAAGATTAAATCCAATCTTAATAATATTGTATTTATGGGTATTGGTGAACCTTTAGATAATTATGATAATGTTACAAAAGCCATTTGTATATTGAATTCTAAAAATGCTTTCGATATCGGGGCAAGAAAGATTACCATTTCTACCTGTGGGGTGATACCGGCTATAAAAAGGCTGCAAGAGCGTAATTGGCAGGTAGAGTTATCAGTTTCTCTGCATGCTCCGGAGAATAAATTAAGGTCGTATCTAATGCCGGTAAACAATATGTATCCCTTACCTGATCTGATAGAAGCATGCAAGAATTATGCGGAAAAAACTAAAAGGCAGATTACTTTTGAATATATTTTAATTAAAGGAGTGAATGATTCACTGATTTATGCAGATAAATTAACTAAACTGATTGGCGGATTTAATTCTAAAGTAAATTTAATTACCTTTAACCCTGCGCCCGATTCCTTACTGCAGGCACCCGGTATTTCTCAAGTCAAATCCTTTAAAAATAAGCTGGCGGCCAGAGGAATTCCAACCACTATAAGAATATCAAAAGGTGATGATATTTCTGCTGCCTGTGGACAGCTAAAGAGCCTGCATCTATAATAAATTTAATAAATCCTGTCTTTCCCCCCTTATTTTCTTAACCAACTAACCAACTAACTAAATGTATACTCGATACCGTCTTTACCTTCTGTTTCCTAAATTCTATTTTTCGCGACATACGATATACGACATACTATATACGAATAATTTCTTGACTTTATAAACATATCTGATATACTTTTAACGAAGATAATGTTGGCTAACGGGCCCATAGCTCAGCTGGCAGAGCAACCGGCTCATAACCGGTCGGTCCCTGGTTCGAATCCAGGTGGGCCCACCATAAAATTGATAATTGTTAATTTTAATAATAATGTGGACAGTGTAAGATCTATGAAGAAGCATAAAAATATAAAAATACCAGAGAATTTTATCAAAACCTTACTTCTTTTATATAAGAAGTAAGGTTTTTTTTGTTTTAATGGGCTTTACAACTGTGAAGAGAGGAGGAATGGGGTATTAATGGAAGAACAATATGATATCCTTTTAGAATTACAGAAAATCGATATTGATATCGATGAAGAAGAGAAAAAGAAGAGAAGTTTGCCTTTAATGATAGAAGGGATTACCAAAAAAATTCAGGGGCTGAAAGATAGTTTAAAAAATAAAAATGAAAATTATAAGAGTTTGCAGATTAAATTAAAAAGAAAAGAATTGGATTTAGCTGAAAAATCTAATAAAATTAATAAACATCAGGAAGATTTATACGGAGGAAAGATATCTGATATCAAGGAGCTTAAACAGATACAGAAGGTTATAGCCAAGTATGAAGAAGAAAAAAATGGTATTGAAGAAGATGTTTTAGATTTAATGGAAGAAGTAGAAGATCTTAATAAATCAATTTATAATCTCGAGGAAGATTTGAAAGGCAAAGAGAAAGAGTATAAAAAGTGCAAAGAGGAAATAGATTCAGCAAGATTAGTAATTGAAAAGAATATGAGTTCTTTAAATATCAAAAGGGAAGAGATATTAAATAAGATAACCGATGACCGTCTTTTAAAAGAATATGAACTTTTAAGAAAAGAGAAGGGCGGAAAAGCTATTATGGAAGTTGATGGTTCTATATGTCCGGGCTGTTATCTTGACCTCCCCAGTGACGTCATTTATCAATTAGAAAAGAATCGGAAAATATTAATTTGCCCTAATTGCAGCCGAATTCTAATTTGGAAAGATTAGCAATACGAAGAATTGACTTTATTGTATTAAAATGGTATTTTGAAATTGAAAAAAGAATATTTGATAAGTAAATCAGGTAATCGCGGAAGAAATAGTATTTCTTCCGAGGAAAGTCCGAGCTCCACAGGGCAGAGTGCTGGGTAACCCCCAGTGAGGGTAACCTTAAGGAAAGTGCTACAGAAAATACACAGCCCGGCACTCAAGTTTAATATTAAAGATAAATAATAATTCCTGCATTAAAAATGGCTGTAGGATTATCTGTTAGAAATGATTTAATGTTAAGTTTGAGTGCCGAGTAAAGGTGAAAAGGCAGGGTAAGAGCCTACCAGTTGTTAGGTGACTAACAAGCTTAGTAAACCCCACTCGGAGCAAGACCAAATAGGAAGAGCTGTGGTGGCCCGCTGAATCTTCGGGTAGGTCGCTAGAGGTGTAAGGTAACTTACATCCCAGATAGATGATTACCACCCTTATAATTTAATAAGGGGACAGAACTCGGCTTATACGATCTACTTATCAAAATAAATAGATATAAAGACATACGGTAAAATATTTTATTGTATGTCTTTTTTTATTCCTCCCATTGCCCCTCTTAAATGACAATTTTTAAGTTTGCTCTCCTATTTCCCCCAAAAATACAGCTAGAAATAGTGTATCTATTATAGAAAAGACGCTAAATATGTGGTTTTTCTAATTTTTTTAAAAAAAATCAAATTATTTTCAAAAAAAAAGAGGGTTTTTCAAAAAGATGTAGTATACTATATATAGTGGAGTAAAGTGGAGTAAAGTGGAGGATATAAATAAAGGAGATTTTATGTTTTTAGGACAGTATGAGCACTCTATCGATGAAAAGGGAAGGTTGATTGTGCCGGCAAAATATCGGGAATCTTTAGGCGATAATTTTATTATCACTTTCGGTCTTGATACTTGCCTTTTTGTATATCCTCTGGAAGAATGGAAAAATTTATCTGAAAAAATGAAGCTGCTCCCCTTAGGCCAGAGAGATGCCCGAGCATTTAAGAGGATACTATTTTCCCGGGCCACTGATTGCGCCATGGACAATCAGGGCAGAGTGGTTATTATGAAATATTTGAGAGATTACGCCCGGATTAATAAAGAAATTATGATTATTGGGGTTTTAGATAGGATAGAGATCTGGAGTAAAGACGTATGGCAAAAATACTTTGAAGAAGTTCAAAGTTCATATGAGGATATTGCCGAAAGAATATATGAGCAAGAAGGGTAATCTATGGTAAATTCCTTTCACATTCCTGTGTTAACAAAAGAGATCTTAAATTATTTTGATTTCAAGAAAGGAGGTGTTTATATCGATTGCACTTTAGGAGGTGGAGGGCACTCCAAAGCTATTTTGGAGAACATTTATCCCCATGGTTTGTTGATCGGCATCGACCAGGATACAGAGGCAGTTGAAACAGCAAAGGAAGAATTAAAAAGTTACATCGATAAAGTAAAATTAGTTAAAGGTAATTTCAAAAATTTAAAAGGGATTCTATCAGAATTAAAGATCGAAGCAGTTTCGGGGATAATCTTTGATTTAGGAGTGTCCTTCCACCAACTTAAAGAGAAAAAACGAGGATTCAGTTTTAAAGAAGACAGCCATTTAGATATGCGGATGGACCTAACCCAAAAATTTAACGCCGATATTTTAATCAATAGTTATTCAGAAAAAGATTTAGCTGAAATATTCGAAAAATACGGAGAAGAACGGTTTTCCAAGAGAATTGCCCGCTTAATTGTAACAGAACGAAAAAAGAAAGCCATTACTACTACCAAGCAGTTAGCTGATTTAATAATAAAAACTCTTCCCAGAACTAAAAAAAGGCACACCTGGAGAATTCATCCCGCAACCAGGGTTTTTCAGGCTATCAGGATTGAAGTAAACCAGGAGCTTAAGGCCTTAGAAAAAGGGCTGAATCAGGCTATTAGAGTTTTAGAGAATAAGGGAAGGATATGTGTTATTTCTTACCATTCATTAGAGGATAGGATAGTTAAAAATATATTTAAGGAAGCAGAAAGAGAAGGAAAAGAACAAAAGAATTATGGATTGAAAATTATAACTAAAAAACCAATTAGACCTTCTTCGGAGGAAGTAAGGGATAATCCTAAAGCAAGAAGTGCTAAATTGAGAGTGGCAGAGAAAATAATAAAATTAAAGGGGTGATAAAATATGAGAGGGAGCAGTGCTATAGCTACCGGTAATTACGAAAGCAAGAATGCCTTAATTATTTTTGGGTCATTTTTAATTTTAGTAATTCTTGTCACCTCTATAGTAATTTTTTATATTTCTAATAACATTGTATTAACTGAACTGGGATACAAATTAATAAAGTTAGAAAATGATAAAACAGCCTTGGAGGAAGAAAATAAAAAACTTGAACTTACCGTAGAGACTCTTTCTGCCTTAGATAGAATTGAAAAAATTGCCTTTAATCATTTGGGAATGATTAGACCAAAAGAAGTAAAATTTATTGCTTTAAACCCCATTCCTAAGGTTAATTCCGGAAATGATATCGGGGCAATCAGTAACAATTATGAAGAGGAAAAGAATTTTTGGGCTAGTTTTGACCTAAAGAAGATAAGCGACTTGATTTTAGGGGCATTAAAATAATATACTTGTAGCAGTAAAGATTAAAAAGGGCGGAAATAGTTGTTGCTTTCCAAAGAGAAAAAAGAGCGTATTATTTTTTTACTTATAATATTCATAATTCTTTATTTTTCATTAATTTATAGATTATATAACATTCAGGTTATACAAACTAATAAATTTAAAGAAATTGCCCAACAAGAACACCTCACTTCTTTTTCCATTGAGGGAGAACGAGGTAATATCTATGATAGAAATTATAAAAAGTTAGCCGTGAATGTTAATGTTCAGTCTTTATTTGCCATTCCTCCTAAAGTCAAGAACCCTCAGGAAACTGCCCAAAAAATATCTTCAATTTTAAATTTGAAAACAAAAGATGTGCTGGACAAATTAAACCAGAAAAAATCTTTTGTATGGATAAAAAGAAAATTAACCGAAACAGAAGTCACAGAGATTAAAAAACTAAATTTAGAGGGATTAAATTTTTTAGATGAAAGTAAAAGATATTATCCCAAGAATTATTTAGCTTCCAATTTAATGGGATTTGTGGGAATAGACAATCAAGGCTTGGAAGGTATAGAGTCATTCTTTGACAAGGAATTAAAGGGTTTACCCGGTTTAGTAATTTTAGAAAGAGATGCTATAGGAGGCAAGGTGCCTTTAAGCATTAAAGAACCAACTGCTCACAAAGATGGGCATTCAATTGTATTAACCATTGATGAGGTCATCCAATATATTACTGAAGAAGCTTTGGATAAAGCTTTTCAAAAATCTAAAGCCAAAGCGGGAATTGCTATTGTAGTAGAGCCCAAAACCGGGGAAATTTTAGCAATGGCAGTAAAACCTTCCTATGACCCCAATTATTTTAATCAATATCCTCGTGATCTTTGGAGAAATAGGGCAGTAACTGATGCCTATGAGCCGGGATCGACCTTTAAAGTTGTTACCATAGCTTCAGCCCTGGAAGAAAGAGTAGCCAATTTAAATGACCAATTTTATTGTAAGGGGTGGATAAAATATAATGGGACTATTTTTCACGATATATACCAACATGGTTCTCAAGACCTTACCGATATAGTGAAAAATTCCTGTAATATAGGAGTAATTCAAACCGGTACGAGATTAGATGAAAAGGTTTTTGAAAAGTCGATTAGAAGGTTCGGGTTTGGGGCATTGACTGAAATAAATTTACCCGGTGAAATAAATGGCCTGGTAAGAAGCACAAAGGATTGGTCAAAAATTTCCCTGGCTTCCTTATCTATAGGTCAAGAAATTTCTGTAACCCCCATTCAGCTGATAATGGCTGTATCGGCTATAGCTAACCGTGGGACTTTGATGAAACCGATGATAGTAAAGGAAATAATAGATTCTGCGCAAAATAAGATTAAAATATTTAAACCAAAGCCGGTAAGACAGGTTGTATCGGTTGATACTGCTTTGACTATGACCAAAATATTAGAACAAGTAGTGAATGACGGAACTGGTACAAGGGCTAAACTTGTAGGATACCAGGCAGCAGGAAAAACCGGGACTGCTCAAAAATTTGATTTTTCTATCGGTAAATATTCTGAAGATAAATACAGCTCCTTATTTGTGGGTTATGTTCCTTCAGAAAATCCAAAGATATCCATCTTAGTTTTATTAGATGAACCTAAGGGGAGTTATTACGGTGGAACAATAGCTGCTCCGGTTTTTCAGGAGATTGCTTCCAAGGTCCTTCCTTACTTATCGGTTCCAACCAATGAAAGATAGTATCGAGTATCGCGTATCGCGTATCGCGTGAAGAAAAAAAGCAGATAGCGTGGAGCGTATAGGGAATATAGCGAAAAATTAAAAGCGCAAAGCGAAAAATCATAGCGCGAAACTAAAAATAAAAAAAGTAGTAGTTTATATAATTGTATTAAAAAATCTAAAACAAAAAGTAAACAGTGTAAAATTATACACTCTTCTGTCATTCCCACGAAAGTGGGAATCCAGTGTTAGAAGATAAAAAAAGACGGATTCCCATTTTCATAGCCATGACAAAAGATATGAGCAATAAAAAAAGATAAGAAAAAAACATTGTACAGAGTATTTTTTTCTATACGCTAAACGCTGTACGCTCTACGCTTTAAGTTTTTAGTTGGCCAAACGTGTCAAAGGATCGCCCCTGACACACATTGAAACGCAATAGGCAATACGATATACTATATACGAGATTTAACTGGAGGACAAGCTCTTATCTTTCATGCTATACGCTAAACGCTGTACGCTATTTATAATATTGAGGTATTTTTATGAAGTTGAGCGAATTGATAACTAACCTGAAAGCTAAGGAAATTATTGGTGATTTAAATTTAAATATCAAAGGAATTTATCACGACTCTCGGGAAATAAAGAGAGATTTTTTATTTATATGCATAAAAGGTTTTACTTTTGATGGACATAATTTTATCGATGAAGCCATTAACAGGGGAGCTGTTGCACTAGTAGTGGAAAAAGATATTCCTCCCCGGCCGGGCATTACTATAATCAGGGTAGATGATAGCCGAAAAGCCTTGGCAATTTTAGCCAATCAATTTTACGGTTTCCCTTCGAGAAAATTAAAATTAATTGGAGTAACCGGAACAAACGGTAAAACTACCATTACTTATATGTTAAGAGCAATTTTTCAGGAAGCAGGTTTCAAGACCGGACTTCTGGGTACTGCTCAAAATATAATCGGTGATAATATTAAATCTTCTCAGATGACTACCATGGAATCGGTAGATTTACAGAAAACCCTCAAAGAAATGGTTGAACAAAAGAATGATTATGCAGTAATGGAAGTGTCTTCCCATGCCTTGCAATTATCCCGCGTAGAAGGATGCGATTTTGATGCAGCCATCTTTACTAATATCAGCAAGGAGCATTTCGAAATTCATAAAAACTTTTCTAATTATCTAAAAGCAAAGAAAAAATTATTTTTAAGTTTAAATAGAAGCAAGAAAAAGGCTTCTAAAAAATTTGCAATAATTAATATTGATGAAGAGTACAGTAAAGATTTTATAGATTGTAATAAGGTTAATTTAATTACTTACGGAATAGAAAAAGAATCTGATATTAGAGCAAAGAAAATAAAAATGAAGCTTAAAAGTTCGTCATTTATGGTGGAAACGCCTGTAAGAGATACTGAAATATTTTTAAATTTTAGCGGAAGATATAATATATATAATGCTTTGGCAGCTGTAGCAACAGCTATCACTCAGGGTATTCCTCTTAATACCATTTCTCGAGCTTTTAGTAAATTTTATGGAGCTCCGGGGAGATATAAGTTGCTTGAATATGGTCAGAATTATACTATTGTTATTGATTTTGCCCATAATTATCACGGGTTAGGGAATATATTGCAGAATTTACGAAATTTTGCTCTCCATAATATAATTACCGTATTTGGACATGGTGGAGAGAAATATAATAAGGTAAGGGCTACCATGGGGGAAGTTATAGGGACATATAGTGATTACATAGTAATAACTGCGGATAATCCTAAAAGTGAAGATCCTGTGGAAATTGCCCAGGAGATTGAAAGGGGAGTTAGAAAAACAGATAAAGATTACATTATAATTACTGATCGGGTAAAAGCTATTAAACATGCTTTGGAAAAAGCTGAAGAAGGGGATATAGTGTTAATAGCCGGAAAAGGGCCTGAAAAGGAACAGATTTATCATAACAGAGCTATCCATCATAATGATGAAGAAGTAGTGAAAAATATTTTAACAGGGAGATAAAAGATTGGAAAATTGTAAAATCAGGGAGTTGATAAAGGTTGTCTCGGGAAAGATAATTCAGGGAGACCAGGATTGCTTAATAAACAGGATTTCCATAGATAGCCGAACTTTAATTCCCGGTGATCTATTTTTTGCTATAATTGGGCCCAGTTTCGATGGACATGATTTTATTATTGAAGCTTTTAATAAGGGAGCGATAGGGGCAGTAGCCTGTAAAGGCGCGAGCACTTTATTACAGAATAAGCAAATAGATAAAGATAAAATTATTATAGAAGTAAAAGATACCCTTTCTGCCCTGCAGGATTGGTCCAGACATTATAAGGATAAATTTAAAACTTTTAATATCTGTGTAACCGGCAGTAACGGAAAGACCACGACCAAAGAAATTATCGCTCATATCCTATCTCAGGAATTCCCTCTTTTAAAAACCTCTGGAAATTATAATAATGAAGTCGGAATCCCTCTTACCCTGCTACAGCTTGATAAATCACATCAGCTGTTGGTGGCAGAGATGGGGATGAGAGGTTTGGGTGAAATAAGAACTCTTACCAATTTTATTCCTCCTGATTTGGCAGTGATTACCAATATCGGCGAGGCGCATATCGGTTTATTAGGTTCAAAGGATAATATTTTTAAGGCTAAATCGGAATTATTACAATCATTGGATAAAGACGGTATAGCCATTCTAAATATAGATGACCCTTATTTTTTTAAGATGCGGGAAATTGTTAAAGACAAGAAAGTATACACCTTTGGCATTGAGAATAAGAGTGATATTATGGCTGGTAATATCAGAATGGTCAGTGATAAGGGAATGAGATTTACCCTAAAAGTGCAAAGTGGCAAAAGCAGAGAAATATATTTTCCCTTACTGGGGAAGCATAATATTTATAATGCCCTTGCTGCTTCTGCGGCTGCTTTTGCCCTGGGAATAGAATTGGATTTAATTGAAAGAGGATTATCTTCTTTTAAGCCGTTAGATCTGCATATGCAATTGAACAACTTTCATAATGGTATTAAAATATTGAATGATTCCTATAATGCGAGTCCCTTATCGGTAAAAAGTGCTTTAGAAACTTTAGCAGAAGTCGCACAAAAAAATAGAAAGATAGCCATCTTGGGAGATATGCTGGAATTAGGAGACAAAGCTGACTTTTACCACCGGGAGATAGGAAAAGAAGTAGTAAAATTGTCTATTGATATACTAATAACTGTTGGCCAGGGAGGAAAGATAATTGCCCGGTCTTCCAAAGAAGAAGGGATGGAAGAAGAGAGAGTTTTTTCTTTTGAGAAAAATGAGAAGACAAATTTGGCCAAAAAGCTATTAAGTTTAACCAAACCCGGAGATTTTATCCTATTAAAAGGTTCTCGAGAAATGAAAATGGAAGAGATTTTAGAATTTTTACAAAAAGAGTATCAAAAAAATAATCTCACCTAAGGAGGAGATAATGACCTATTGGCCCTTAACTTTATTAGTTTCTTTTATAATCTCGGTTATTGCTCTACCGTTATTTATAAAATATTTAAAAAAACATAATGTGGGACAGAAAATTCGTCAGGAAGGGCCGGATCTTCATCAACATAAAATGGGAACACCTACCATGGGAGGGGTAATAATTATTCTTACTTTGATAATAGTAGTTTTACTCTTTGTTCCTTACAATAAATATGTTTTATGGTCGTTAGTTGCCACTGTCGGTTTTGGCTTTATCGGCTTAATTGACGATTTAATTAAATATCTTAAGAAGCGGTCATTAGGTCTTCTTACTATGCAGAAGCTGTTCCTTCAAATTGCCTTTGCTTTATTAGTTGCCTATTGCGTCCAACAAAACACTGATTTAGGTACAGAAATTTATCTTCCTTTTTTAAAAAATAGTATAGATTTAGGAATTATGTTTGTGCCTTTTGTGGTCTTAGTGATGATTAGTTCAGTTAATGCTGTAAACTTGACCGATGGTTTAGATGGACTGGCAGGCGGGCTAATAATTATTGCTATGTTAAGTTTTGCTTTAATTGCCTATATTCAAAATATGGGATCGATGAGTCTTTTTTCACTAGTAGTTGCTTTTACTTCTCTTGGCTTTTTAGTCTATAATTTTTTTCCGGCTCAAATATTCTTAGGAGATGTAGGTTCTTTAGCCTTAGGCGGAGCGCTTGCTTCGGTAGCAATTTTTACCAGAACAGAGTTGTTTCTACTGATAATAGGCGGGGTATTTGTGATTGAGACCTTATCAGTGATACTTCAGGTTGCTTCGGCAAAATTAAGGGGTAAAATAATTTTTAAGATGAGCCCCATTCACCACCATTTTGAGCTTTGCGGTTGGAAAGAACCTAAAATTATTATCAGGTTTTGGATAGCGGGAATAATACTGGCTATTATTGGGATAGCAAGCTTATAGTATCGCGTATCGCTTTTTAGCGTATAGCGTACAGCGTACAGCAAGATAGCGTGGAGCGTGAGTAAAATTAGCGTATAGCGTACAGCGTAGAGCGTATAGTTAGGAAAGAAGAAGAAAAAATGCAAAGACCAGAATAAAATTCTATAGCTTTCCCAAGACATGAAACATATGGTTTGACTCAACAGATGAGAAAAGCAGCAATTTCTTTACCTTCGAATATAGCTGAAGGATATGGAAGAAAACATAAAGCAGAATATCAACAATTTTTATCTATAGCCTATGCCTCATTGTTGGAGTTGGAAACTCAATATTTATTATCTCTTGATTTGAATTATATAAATAAAAATGAAATTATTGAAAATCTTATAAAAGAAGTTGGCAGTATGCTATACAGAATGATTTATCCTATACGCTAAACGCTGTACGTTGTACACTATACGCTAACAATTAAACATGAGGTTATACTTAGATGTTAACAGAAAAAAAATCTCCTGATTTATGGCTTTTTATAGTAGTAATTTTACTTATGGCTGTTGGCATATGTATGGTTTTTAGCTCAAGTTACATTATGGCCTATAAATGGTATGGAGATAGTTATTATTTTTTAAAAAGACAATTAATTTATGCTATAATAGCCCTGGTAGTATTTTTTTTCGCTATATATACCGATTATCATTATTATAAAAAATTTACTCTGCCTATCTTAATTTTATCCATTGCATTTCTATCGATGGTATATATTCCCAGTATCGGGAGAGCTGCCGGTGGGGCAAGAAGATGGATTAAGATAGGATTTTTTTCTTTTCAGCCTTCCGAAATTGCTAAATTTGCTTTAATCTTATATATGGCAGAGTCTCTAACCAGAAAACAAATAAAAGATATAAAAACCTTTATTAGAGGGGTATTGCCCCCTTTAATTATTATGTTAGTAATGTTTTTATTAATCTTGAACGAACCAGATTTTAGTACTTCCTTAATTATTTTAGGCATTTCTTTTATTATGTTATTTATTGGGGGGACCAGGGTAATTCAGCTTTATGCCCTAATAGTAGCAGCAATCCCCTTGGGAATTTTAATATTATTCAGAGAAGAATATAGAAGAGTAAGATTGCTTTCCTTTTTGGATCCCTGGAAAGACCCTCTGGATAGTGGGTTTCATATAATTCAATCTCTATTAGCCTTAGGGAGCGGAGGAATTTTTGGAATCGGATTGGCAGAGAGTAAACAAAAATATTTCTATCTTCCCGACCAACACACTGACTTTATCTTCTCTATAATCGGTGAGGAATTAGGATTTATAGGTACTGTAATAATAATTATTCTCTTTACAATATTGTTGTGGCGTGGATTCAGGATAGCCTTAGATTCTACTGACCAATTTGGAACTTTGTTGGCTGCGGGTATTACCTCTATGATAGTTTTTCAGAGTATCATAAATATTGGAGTGGTAACCAAGATGATTCCCACTACCGGGATTACTCTGCCCTTTATCAGCTATGGGGGTTCATCTCTAATTGTAAATATGTTTTGTGCGGGAATTTTATTAAATATTTCCCGGTATAAAGTAAAAGAATACGGAGCGTAATTAATGGCACTAAAGGTGATAATTTCGGGTGGTGGAACAGGGGGGCACATATATCCAGGAATTAGTTTAGCCTACGAAATAAAAGGCAGAAACATAAACAATGATATTTTGTTTGTGGGAACTGAAAGGGGACTGGAATCAACACTTATTCCTCGGGAAGGTTTTAAATTTATAAAAATAAAGGCCCGGGGTATTAAGCGGAAAATATGTTTTGAAAATTTAACGGCTATTGTCATTTTTTTAATTTCTTTATTTCAATCATATAAGATTATAAAAAAGTATAAACCGGATATGGTTATTGGAACAGGGGGCTATGTGAGCGGTTCGGTTGTCTTAATGGCTGCGATATTGGGTATTCCAACTTTTGTCCATGAGCAGAATGTAATACCCGGGATTACCAATAAATTTTTATCTCGTATTACCAGAGCAACATTTTTAAGCTTTAATCAGTCAAAAGAATATTTTAGTAATAAAGCAAAATTGATTTTTACGGGCAATCCCCTACGTTTTAAAAATATTAAACAGAGCACAGACAGAGAGTATAAAAAATTTAACCTTTATCCTTCAAAAAAAACTATATTGGTATTGGGAGGCAGTAAAGGAGCAGCTTCAATTAATAGAGCTGTTCTGGGAGGTATCGATTTAATAAAAGAGGTTATAAAAAACGACTGGCAAGTTTTATTAATTAGCGGACAAGATGATTATGATAACATTGTGGAAATGGCAGGAGAAGACCATAAAATGTTTTCGATAGAACCATACCTGCATGATATCGAAAAAGCCTATTCACTGGCTGATTTAGTAATCTGCCGGGCGGGAGCCACAACTTTAGCTGAGATTGGGGCCTATGGTTTACCGGCAATTTTAATACCTTACCCTTATGCTACCCATAATCACCAGGGAATCAACGCTAAAATTTTTGAAAGAGAAGGGGCTGCGATATCAATTTTAGAAAAGGATTTATCCGATAAGAAGTTAGCCCAGGTTTTGCTCGATATATTAAAAGATAAAAATCGATTAGAAATGATGGCTAAAAAGAGCAGAGAATTAAGCAATGTGAATTCAGCCAAGAAGATAGTAGGCTGTATTTTTAATTGCATTTAAAAAAAATGAAAAATATAAGAAGTATTTTACCAACAAAGCAGGAAAATTAATAATTTTGTTGAAATTATAATATAGTATCGAGTATATAGTATATAGTGAAGAAAGAAGAAGACAGAAGCCAGTATTCGGAAGCCAGAAGTAGGGGTTCGATTTATCGAACCCGCCAAATGAAATTAGCCAAATAACTCGGGGCAGATGAATCCGCCCCCTACAAAATAAAATCATAAGTTTTTGAGTGTAGATATCTCTCCTGTTGTACTCTACGCTAAACGCTGTACGCTATACGCTAGAGAGGTTTTGAATTTTAAGCTATGGTTTTGCGCTTTGCGCTTTCAGTTTTTCGCTATATGCCCTTACGAAATACGCAATACGAAAAAAGGGTGGAATTGTATTTCATGAATGAAAAAAAATTACATATACATTTTATTGGAGTTGGTGGATCGGGAATGAGCGGCTTAGCCTCAATCCTTCTTGATTCAGGTCATAAGATCAGTGGTTCTGATATTGCAACTTCAAAGATAACTAAAAGATTGGCTGATAAAGGAGCAACTATTTTTAAGGGTCATAATGAAGATAATGTAGAAGGGGCAGATTTAGTAGTAATTTCATCGGCAATCCCCGAATCTAATTCGGAAATAAAGGGTGCCAGGGATAGAAAGATTACCATAATCAAAAGGGCTGAAATGCTGGCAAGGCTTATGGATAATAAATATGGAATAGCCATCGCAGGTACACACGGTAAGAGCACCACTGCTTCTATGATAAGCCTCTTATTAGAAAGAAACGGTTTCGACCCTACCGTAGTAGTAGGAGGAGAGCTAAACAATTTTAAAAATAATGCTAAATTGGGTAAAGGTAATCATATAGTTGTAGAAGCCGACGAAAGTGATGGTTCATTTTTGAAATTGAATCCACAGATGGCTATAGTTACTAATATAGAAGATGATCATTTAGATCATTATGAAAATTTGGAAAATATTCTAAAAGATTTTAGGAAATTTATTAATAATATCCCCGATAATGGACGAATTATCTTGTGCAGGGACTGCGATAATGCAAAGGAACTGGCAAAACAATGTGAGAGAAGTTATGTTTCTTATGGAATATTTACTGAAGCGGATCTTATGGCTAAAGATATAGAATTAGATAAGTTAAATTCTAAATCAAAAATATACTGGCAGGGCGAAAAAATAGGTGACCTTTATTTGAAAGTCGCCGGATATCACAATATTTTAAATGCTTTAGCGGCAATTGCTGTTGCCCTGGAATTGGGAATAAGTTTTACGGAAATTGCTAAGACATTGACAACCTTTCAGGGAGTACATAGAAGAATGGAAATTGTTGCCAGTACTGATGACAACATATTAATTATTGATGATTATGCTCATCATCCTACCGAGATTAAAGCAACTTTAAGTGCCTTAAAAAGCAGCTGGCAAAATAGAAGAATAATTGCTATATTTCAGCCCCACCGCTTCAGCAGAACTAAACTTTTAGCAGAAAAGTTTGGTAAGGCATTTTTTGACGCCGATTGTGTAATTATTGATGATATTTATTCAGCCAATGAATCACCGATATCCGGAATTAGTGGAGAGACCATATTTGGGGAAATTAAAAAAACCAACCATAGACAGATAAAATATTTGCCTTCCAAAGATAATATTTTAAGTTATTTATATGAAATTATTCAACCCGGAGATATAATAATAACTATGGGCGCGGGAGATATTTGGATTGTTGGCCAGGAATTAGCTAAACAATTGAAGAAAACAAAGGAATTTTGATATTATTTAAAAATGAACATAAATATAGATATTATAAAAAATGAGTGCAAAATACAAGGAATTGACCGTATAATTAAATACGATGAGCCATTAAAAAATCATACTTCATTAAGAATTGGCGGACCCGCTGATGTTTTTTGCAACCCAGGTAATATCGAAGATTTAAAAAAAGTTGTTTCTATCTCCAAAGAATACAATATCCCTTTCTGGGTTATCGGAAACGGAACAAACTTATTGATTTTGGATAGCGGGATAAGAGGTTTAGTAATTAACTTAAATAAAGGTTTTAAAAAAATAGAATTTTCTGATAAAATTGTAAAAGTAGGTGCAGGAGTTTCATTAGTATATCTGAGTAAGATGGCTTTGAATAGAGAATTGAGCGGATTAGAATTTGCTTGTAATATTCCCGGAACTTTGGGCGGAGCAATAATTAATAATGCCGGTTTTAAAGGAAATTGTATAGCAAATGCAGTAAAAAATGTAACTTTTTTAACCGGAGAAAATAAAATAGAAAAAATGTCCAAATCTAATTTAAATTTTAACTATCGCGAATGTAATTTAAAAGGTAAATCAGTGATTATTTTAGAGGCAACCCTGCTGATGAAAAAAGGGAATAAAGAAGAAATTGAATCAAAAATAAAGGAAAATATTAAAATTAGAGAGACTAAACAGCCTTTGCATAAATTAAACGCGGGTAGTATTTTTAAAAATCCACCTGGTTATTATGCCGGAGAATTGGTAGAAAAGGTTGGAGCGAAGGGGCTATCTCGGGGCAAAGCAGAGGTCTCTACCAGGCACGCTAATTTTATAATAAATAATGGCGGTGCGTCAGCCAGAGATATTCTATATTTAATTGAAGAGATTGAGAAAAGAGTGAAGAAAAATTTTGGAATAAAATTAAAGCGCGAAATAGAAATTTTGGGAGAACCCTAATTTCGTATATCGTATATCGTATTTCGTATATAGTTAAAGAAAGAGAAGACGGAAGATAAGAAAAGTACCGAGTATCGAGTATATAGTATTTAGTATATAGTAGCATCACGGCGTTGCCGTGATGAAGCCAGAAAGAAAGAAGCCAGAAGAAATTCCTATATCGTATATGGCATAAAACGGAGACCGGGTAGATGAAAAGAACTGACGAGAATGAAGAATGGATGGAAGAAGAAGAGGAGGAATTAGAGGAGAAGGAAGAAGGAGAAAAACGTCAACCTATATTATCAAGAGTAACCAAGATATTAGTTTTTTATTTGGTTATAGGTTTTTTAGGCTGGAATTTTTTTAATTTTATATTTAGTTCAAATTTTTACAACATCGAAGAGGTCATTATTAAAGGTAATGATTATCTGAGTGAGGATGAAATATTTTATAAGTCCGGGATACAATTAGGCGAGAATATCCTTAAGTTAGATTTAAAAAAATCTATAGATTCTTTAAAACAAGAACCCCGGATAAAAGAAGTGGAAATAAAACGGGTAATACCTAATAAAATCATTATTTCCTTAAAAGAAAGAAAAGCAGCCGCAATTGTCCATATCGGAGAAGAATATTATTTTTCCACTAAAGAGGGAATGGTTTTATCTAAAATTGATAGACCGGAGGAAGGATTCGTCCTGCCCCTTATATCAGGATTAGAAATTGATGAAATAAAAATAGGAGAAATTATAGATAAACCTGAATTTAGGCTGGCATTAGAAGGCATTAATTCAGCAGAAGTGATACTGCCCAAGATTTTTTGTCGGGTGGAAATATTATCCCCAGATGATTTTATGATTTGCAATAAGGATGATACCTTAAAAGTTAGAGTAAATAGGTCAGAGGTGATTATTAACAAGGAAAATTTATTAAGAGAAGCCCTGGAAAAAATTGAAAGGGAAAAATTATTAGTAGAATATATAGATATTCGCTTTAAAGACAGTTTAGTAATAAAATTAAAAAAATGATGTTTATAAAATAAAAAACATCAGTCTGTTTACTTTAATTTCTCAGTAGTGTATGATATTTTTAAGCATGCAGGAGGTTATGAATATGGGAATGGATGAAATTGTAGTCGGTCTGGATATAGGTTCCGGAAAAGTATGTACAGTTGTAGGTGAATTAGGTGAGGATGACCAGATAGAAATCATTGGTATAGGGACAGCTCCCTCCTTAGGGATAAGAAAAGGGGTAATTATAGATTTAGATCAAGCTATTCAGTCAGTAAAAGAATCTATTGAAAGCGCTGAACGTATGGCAGGAACTCGCATTAATTCTGCTTTTGTTTCTATCGCAGGAAGTCATATAACCTCTGTAAATAGCAAAGGAGTTATTGCTATTTCCGGAGAATCCCCAGAAATTACAGAAAACGACATTGAAAAGGTTATAGAAGCTGCTAAAGCTGGAATAGTATCTTCTGATAAAGAATTAATTCATACCCTAAGCCGCGAATTTATAGTTGACGGTCAGAGTGGAATATCGGATCCCCTGGGAATGTCGGGAGCAAGATTGGAGAGTAAAGTCCACATTGTAGCCGGCTCAATTACCGCTGTGCAAAATTTAATTAAATGTGTAGAAGGAGCGGGATTGGATATTGAGGAAATAATTTTTGGAACCTTAGCTTCCAGTAATGCGGTTTTAAGTAATGCTGAGAAAGATTTAGGAGTTTTATTAATTGATATTGGTGCGGGAACTACTGAAATAGCAATTTTTGTTGAAGGTGGATTGGCTCATTCTGCAGTTCTACCGGTAGGAGGTATTCAGATAACCAATGATTTAGCCGTTGGTTTAAGAACTTCTATAGAAGAAGCTGAAAAGATAAAAATTAACTATGGAAACGCAGTTGAAAATAGTGTTTCTCCTGAAAAATTAGTAGAGATTTCCAGTATCAACGGAAAGGATAAGTATAATGTATCCCAAAAGTACCTGGTAGAAATAATTGAACCCCGGGTAAGTGAGATATTTAGTTTAGTAGGAACTGAAGTTAGAAAATCTGGGTATTATAATATGATTTCCGGAGGAATAGTTATAACCGGAGGAAGTTCTTTGCTGCCCGGCATCTCAGATGTTGCAGAACAGGTCTTAAATTTGCCCTCTCGATTAGGGAGACCCCATTACGAAGGGGAGTTAGCAGACATGATAAATGACCCATCCTATTCTGAAGCAATTGGATTGTTAAGTTTTGCTACCGAAAAATATTCTATCGGAAGACCATTTCAATCGACCAAAAGAAAAACAAAAGTAAAAAATATTTTTACTAAAATCATAGGCTGGCTGAAAGATTTTTTTTAATTTTTTTTATTGCCTTTAAATAGGCAAAACATTCCATTATTTGCGGGGAGGTTATAAATTGTTTAACCTTAACAATAAAGTAGGAGAATTTATCGAGATAAAAGTAATCGGTATAGGCGGCGGTGGTGGGAATGCTGTTAATAGAATGATTGATGCGAAATTACAAGGGGTTAATTATATTTCCGCCAATACCGATGCTCAAGTGTTAGCCTTTTCTAATGCAGAACAAAAAATACAAATTGGCAGTAGAATAACCAAGGGTTTAGGTAGTGGATCGGATCCTGAAATTGGCCGCAAAGCTATGGAAGAAGACAAAGACAGGATTGCTAAAGCTTTAAAAGGAGCAGATATGGTATTCATCACCGCTGGAATGGGAGGCGGAACAGGAACCGGTGGTGCCCCTATCGTTGCTCGGATATCTAAAGACTTGGGTGCCTTAACAGTGGGAGTAGTAACTAAGCCTTTTTCTTTTGAAGGTCATAAAAGGATGAGGCAAGCTGAGGAAGGAATAAAATTATTAAAAGAATGTGTAGATACTTTAATTGCAATACCCAACGATAGATTACTTCAGATTGTTGAGGAAAATACTTCTGTATTGGATGCTTTCAAAATTGCTGATGAGGTTCTGCTGCATGGTATTCAGGGAATTACCGAAATTGTAGTCGTGCCAGGTTTAATAAATGTAGATTTTGCGGATGTAAAAATGATTATAGAAAATGCCGGTACAGCTATAATGGGCGTAGGAAGAGCAAGTGGTGAAAATCGAGCTGTAGAAGCAGCTCAAAGAGCTGTAAACAGTCCAATTTTAGATACAAAAATCGATGGAGCTAAAGGGTTGTTGTTTAATATCAGCGGGAGTTCAAGTTTGACTTTGCATGAAGTTAATAGAGCTGCTGAAATAATTTCTAAGGCAGCTAATCCGGAAGCAAATATTATTTTTGGAGCGGTAATTGACAAAGGGTTAAATGATGAAGTGAAGGTAACGGTAATAGCTACCGGATTTGAAACCTTAGATAAAATAACAGAAGAACCCAAGCTTGAGGAGATTGATTTCGATAAAGATAAGATAAGTTATAATGATTTAGATATTCCTACTTTTTTAAGGGAGAAAAAGTGAAAAGATAGCGTGTAGCGTTTAGCGTATAGCGTATCGCGTTAAAGAGGCCGGGATTCAAGTGTAGGGGCACAATTCATTGTGCCCTTTTTTTGTATTCATAGACAGGTGAGACGCCTGTCTTATTTTTTTAAAAAAATTACTAATTTTATATTGACATTCCCTATATATGGTGTAATACTATAAATGTAATCCTATATTTAGGGGTGCAAGATGAAATGTCCTTATTGTAGTTATTACGATACCGGGGTAATTGAATCCAGGCACATAGAAAATGAATTAGTAGTTAGAAGAAGAAGAATTTGTAGAAAATGCAATAAAAGATTCACTACTTACGAAAGAATTGATTTAATTCCCCTGATGGTAATAAAAAAAGATGGTCGGAGGGAGCCTTTTTCTCGGGAAAAAATTACCAATGGCATTATTAAAGCCTGTGAAAAAAGACCGATTAGTATAGAGATTATAAATAATTTAGTAAACAACATAGAAGAGACCATAAAAAGTGAAGGAGTGAATGAAATTAAAAGTAATCTAATTGGAGAATTGGTTATCTCCAGATTACGAGATTTAGATGAAGTAGCTTACGTAAGGTTTGCTTCAGTATACAGGCAATTTAAAGATCTAAGCAGCTTCGTAAAAGAGATAAGGAAGATTAGCAAATAGAATAAATAATTCAACAACTATATTTTATAATGAGGTTTTAAAATGATACAGACCATTAAAAAGAGAGAAGGCCGATTAGTAGAATTTGATAAAAAGAAGATAACCGAAGCTATTTTTGCTGCTATGTTGGTAGCAGGAGAGAAAAATAAAACTATATCGGAAAAAGTAACCGATCAGGTAATTATAAAATTAGAAAAAAGATTTAAGGATAATGTTCCGCAAGTAGAAGAAGTTCAGGATGTAGTAGAAGAGGTCTTAATTAGAGAAGGCCTGGTAAAGATTGCTAAGGCCTATATTTTATATCGGGATAAAAGGAGTAGAATTAGAGAGAGTTTAAAAGTTAGGAAAAAGGTAGAAAACCATAAAAGCACAACTGATCTTTCTCTGTTGGTTTCCACTCCAACCTCTGAGAATATTTTCCCCTGGGATAGGCAAAAAATTATTCAAGCTTTAGTTAAAGAAGCGGAGCTGCCTTTAAATGTTTCTACCAAGATAGCCAAGGCAGTAGAAAAAAAGATAGTCGATTTAGGCTTAAGCGAGATTTCCACCTCCTTGATTAGAGAATTGGTTGACAATGAGCTGTTTACCAGAGGATATGAACATAAGTGGAGAAAGCAAAAGATTATCGGAACGCCTACCTTTGATTTAAAACAATTATTTTTATCTAAGAGTAAAGAAAATAGCAATATTGGGAATAATAATCCGGAAGCTATAAATTTGACTATTGCCGAAAACACTATCAAACAATATATGCTGCAGGAAGTTTTTTCCAAAGAAGTATCTAATGCCCATTTGAAAGGCTGGATTCATATTCATGATTTGGGCTATCCAAGAATTTATTGTTCCGGTCATTCTCTCGAATTTTTAAAAAAATATGGTCTTGAATTAGAAAATTTAGATACCTCTTCCGCCCCGGCCAAGCATACCAGAACCTTAACCGGACATTTAAACACTTTTTTGGCTTCTATGCAAGCCTACTACGCGGGTGCTTTAGGTATTGGCTATTTAAACATTATGTTTGCTCCTTTTTTAGTAAATTCATCTTTCAAAGAAATAAAGCAAGAAGCCCAATATTTAATATTTAGCGGTTCGCAAAATGCCTTTTCACGAGGAGGACAGAGTCTTTTCCTGGATTTCAATGTTCATCTTGGTATCCCGCACTACCTTAGAAATATACCGGCAATTGGACCTGGAGGAAAATATACCGGAAAAAATTACGGAGAATACGAGAAAGAATCACAATTATTTTTAAAGGCTTTGATGGAGGTTTGGAGAGAAGGAGATTGCCACGGAAAAGTTTTTGCTTTCCCTAAAATGGATCTGCACATTGATAGCAAATCTTTCGAGAACCCTGAACAAAAAGAATTATTAAAATATGCCTGTGAAATAGCTTCCGAGAATGGTTCACCTTATTTTATTTTTGATAGGGATGACATAAGTTTGGCCGCCTGCTGCCGATTAAAAACAGAGATAACTGATCAGGAAATGATACAGTATCCGGAGAAGTTAAGATTTGCCGGAATACAAAATGTTACTATTAATCTACCTCAATGCGCCTATAAAGCCTTCCCTAACAATAATATTTCCGAATCTTCTCTTGACTTTAATGATGAAGATAATTTAAAGTTATTTTTCCATAAAATCGATCAGGCTTTACGCTTAGCAGTTCAAGCACATTTACAAAAGAAAAAATTCTTAAAGATGATGATGGAAGATCCCAGCGGACCTTTATGGCAAATAGGCAAGATAGCCCAGGATGGCAGACCTTACGTAAATTTAGATGAAGGAACTTACTTAATAGGATTAATCGGATTGAACGAAGCAGTCCAGCATATTAGCGGCAAACAACTACATGAAAGCGAGGACATTTTTAAGTTAGGGTTAAAAATCGTATCCTTTATGAGTTTAAAATGCAGAGAGTACGGTGAAAAGTTCAATTTAAAATTATCTCTGGAGGAATCTCCCGCTGAAAGTGCAGCAGGAAGGTTAGCTAAAATCGATTTACAGGAATTTCCAGATAGTAAAAAAGTTGTAAAAGGAAATTCCAATGGAGACGAAAGTTATTATACCAATAGTATCCATTTTTCTGCTTCAGCACCGGTAGACTTAATCACTCGAATTATTAAACAGAGCAAGTTCCATCCTTTAATAAAGAGCGGGGCGATAATTCATGCCTTTGTAGGAGAAAGCCGGCCTTCACCGGAGAGTATCTATAATTTAGTTAAAAAAGTTTGGGAACATACCCAGTGTTCCCAACTTACTATTTCACCTGAGTTTACCATATGTAATGTCTGCAACGAGGTTAGCAGGGGATTACAGGAGAATTGCATTGGTTGTGGAAGTGAAGATGTATATGGAGTAACCAGGATAGTGGGATATTATAGCAAAATAACTAACTGGAATAAAAATAAGATCGGTGAACTAAAAGACCGACATTCCGGAAATTATAAATTAGTTGTTAGTGAATAGTTGACAAATACATAGACATCGCGAACCTTAATGAAAAAAAATTTACACACATCGTGAACTATACTAGTATAAATATTCTATACTGACCTTAAAAAAGGAGGTCAGTATGAATATCAAAGAATTAAGAGAACAAGCTATAAAAAGA
>JABUBM010000028.1_pt1 | contig 31350 bp, 29 predicted proteins | sample 7240321 | NCBI WGS metagenome assembly JABUBM01 (sample SAMN07256344, study PRJNA390944) | subsurface metagenome | isolation source: Methane hydrate marine sediment | place: Pacific Ocean: Eastern North Pacific, ODP site 1244 | collected 2002
ATGGGCAGCCTTCATATGGTCTGCTCCGTAGTCAGAGAGGGCGTATTGCAGGCCTACTCCGGTCTTAAGGCGGGGGTCATGCATGGGGATTTCCTGTCCTTTTACCTGGTAGATAAAGTTTTCTGCACCTTTGCCAATTTTTTGAGCAGCAAGGTAAGAACCCTGAGATAAGAGGTCTCCCAGTCCTTCCCGGTGAGTAATCTTTTCTATCATCTTAAGCACTGCTTCTTTATTACCAAAGGTAAGCTCCATCCCTTCAGTATCTTCTTTGGTGAGTATCCCTTCTTGGTAGCACTGCATAGCAAAGGAGACGACCATACCGGTAGAGATGGTATCCATAGTATATTTATTACAGAGTTCATTGGCTTTGGCGATATACTTCAGGTCGGAGATACCACAAAGAGAACCCAAGGCTGCTATGGTTTCGTATTCTGGACCTCCGTAAGAAGGGTCAACTTTAAGGTCTGGTTCATTGATCTCTACTACTCGTTTACAGCGGATGGGACAGGCGAAACAGCCTTTAGTTCCTTTTAAGATAGTTTTATTATAGGTTTCAGCGGTTAGATTCTCTCCTTCTTTGAAATAGCCGGTAGTCCAGTTATAGGAGGGAAGGCATCCCGCTTCATAAAAGACACGAACAACAGCAGGAGTTCCTAATTCCCGAAGGCCTCTGCTCAGGGGGTTTTCCATAATTCTTTTGGTAATATTTTTGGTTACTTGACTAATTTTTTCTTTATCGTAAAGTTCTATCGGCTTAGTGCCTCTAACGGCAATGGCTTTTAGTTTCTTAGAGCCCATCACTGCTCCTAAGCCATTTCTACCATTAAAGTGTTTTAGTTCGTTTACAATATTGGCAAAACGCACCAGGTTTTCTCCGGCTGGACCGATCTGGGCAATCCTAACTTTATAATCTTTCAATTCTTCTTTGATTATCATCTGTGTAGTTCCGGTATCTTTCCCCCAAAGATGAGTAGCCTTTTTTATTTCTACTTGACCATCTTTAATCCATATGTAAACAGGAATTTTGGAACTACTTTTAATAACAATAGCATCAAAACCGGCTTTCTTTAGCTCAGGTCCCCACCAACCTCCGGCTTCGGCTTCTCCTTGGGCTCCGGTTAAAGGGGATTTGGCACAGACGGTGTAACGGGGTATAGCCGGAGCAGGGGTGCCGGTAATTACACTGGGAGCAAAGATGAGCAGATTATCGGGAGATAGGGAGTCAGTATGAGGTTTCATCTGGTTTAACATATAATAAAGCCCAATAGCTCGACCTCCCCAATAAGTACGGTAAAAGTTCTCGGGAGAGTGTTCTATCCAGTGTTTTTTTGAACTTAGATCTATGTGTAGGATGTTTCCGGTATAACCGTATGGCATAGCTTGTATTTCCCTTCTATAATTTACTTATTAAGAACTTTTTTATTTTTATAAAAATTACTCCTTTATATTATTTGAATAATATAAAAATTGTAAAAATCTTATAATTTATAATTTTATTTCTATGATCTCCAATTTAAAATAATTTACTTTAAAACAAGACTTTCTGGAAATTCTAAATAATATTTTAGTCTATTTAAAAAGTTTGCCGCCATTGCCCCATCAATCAATCGATGATCTACTGAAAGAGTAATTTTTATTAAAGAACGAATCTTTATTTTCTCTACTCCTTCTTCCTCTATTGCTACAGGAATCCTTTTAGCTGTTCCCACTGCTAAAATAGCAGCTTCAGGAGAATTTATAATAGCAGTAAAGCTATCTATCCCATACATACCTAAATTAGATACTGTGAAAGTCCCGCCCTTATAATCATCGGGCATCAACTTTCTCTCTCGAGCTAATTTAATCAGTTTTTTCGTCTCTTTAGATAGGATAAATAAGCTTTTTTTATCGGCATTTTTTACCACTGGGACAATAAGTCCTTCTTCTATGGCTACTGCTACTCCAATATTAATATTTTTATGATAAACGATTTCCTCACTAACTAAAGAACAATTGATATTGGGTTGTTCAGATAATACTTTAGCTACTATAAAAATTAACAGATCATTAATAGATATTCTTTTTTCAGTGTCCTGATTAACTTTTTTTAACAATCTTATAACCCTAGACATATCTACAGAAGTACTAAAATAAATATGGGGAGAAGTAAATTTGCTTTGAGAAAGTCGATCACCAATTATTTTACGCATTCCGGTATAAGGAATTCTTTCTTCAAATTCGTCTCTCTCTTCAGCTTTTGCTAATGTTTCTTGAATATCTTCTTTCATTATTCGTCCACCAACACCAGTACCCTTAACAGTCTCTAAATTCACCCCAGCTCTTTCAGCTAATTTTTGAGCCATTGAGCTCACCTTTACTTTATGGCTTTGGTAATAAGATATCACATCTTTTTCGATTACCAGTCCCCCCTGGCCACTTCCTTTTAATGATTGCAATTCTACTCCTAATTCTTTTGCTTTTCTTCGCGCTCCTGGAGAAATCTTTTTGAATTTTTCTTTTTCTTTTTTCGCTTCTATTCCCTGTTTTCCCTCTATCAATGGAGATGCCTCTTTATCTACTTTAGATTCTTCTTCTATCATTTCGGCTTTTCCTAATTTTTGATAGGCTTCCTCAATCATCTTGCTAACATCCTCGTTTTTATTACCTATAATTGCAATTGGTAAAGTTACAGGAATAGTTTCACCTTCCCTTACTAATATCTTTCTTAAGATACCAGAGGTTTGAGCTTCTACTTCCATAACAGTTTTATCTGTTTCTACTTCAAAGATTACCTCTTGCTCCTTAATAAAATCTCCTTCTTTTTTGATCCATCTCACAAGAGTTCCCTTATCCATATTGAAGCCTAATTTAGGCATTATTATATATTTTGCCATTTGTCTACCTCCCTATTCTATTACCATTTTTTTTGTTCTTTGGTAAATCTTCTTTTCATCAGGGATAAGAGGAAATTCCAAAGCAGGGCTAAAAGGTAAAGGATAATTAGCTGTAGTTAGCCTTTCAATTGGTGCATCTAAATAATAAAAAACATCTTTTAATATAGACATAGCAACTTCCCCCGCTACCCCACAACGCTCATATCCTTCATCTACGATGAGCAATCTTCCGGTCTTTTTTACTGATTTAATTATCACATCTTTATCTAAGGGGACCAAAGTTCTGGGATCAATTACTTCGGCACGTATACTTTCTTTAGCTAATTCTTCTGCTGCCTTAAGGGCATTAAGGGCTTGATTAGAAGTGCCAACAATAGTAATATCTTCTCCCTTTTTTAAGATATTCGCCACCCCAAAAGGTATAGTATATTCGTCTTCGGGCACTTCATATGTTTTATTATATTCCATTTTATGTTCAAAAAAGATTACCGGATTATCATCCCGAATCGCCGTTTTAAGTAGACCTTTGGCTTCAGCAGCTGAAGAAGGGACTACAACCTTTAAGCCCGGAATATGACAAACTAAAGCTTGTAAACTCTGAGAATGCTGAGCTGCAGAAGATCTTCCACCTCCTAAAGTAGTACGAATAGTTAAAGGTACTTTAGCCTGACCTCCAGACATATATCGAATTTTAGCTGCTTGATTTGCTATTTGATCTAAGGCTAACATCAAGAAATCACCAAACATAATCTCAACAATAGGTCTTAATCCCGTTAGTGCAGCTCCCAAACCTAAACCAACAAAACTATTCTCTGAGATAGGAGTATCTTTGACTCTCCATTCCCCATATTTTTTATATAATTCCACCGTGGCTTTAAAATTTCCTCCGAGAATACCTACATCTTCTCCTAACAAAATGACATTATTATCTTTTTGCATCTCTTCATCAATGGCCTCAGCTACTGCTTGTGCATAGGTAATTTTTTTTACTTTCATCTTGCTTCAACCCCTTTCTCTTCAACAAAAAGATCTTCATATGCTTCTTTCTCATCAGGATAAGGACTTTGGATAGCAAAATCCGCAGCTTCCTTAATTATTTTCTTAGTATCTTTCTCGATCAAATCTAATTCCTCTTTGGAGAAGATTTTTTCCTTTATTAATCGTTCTCGAAAAGTTTTTATTGGACAATGTTCTTTCCATTCTTCAGTCTCTTTTTCTAAACGATAAACCTGACCAGGGTCACCCACATGATGTCCTTTCCATCGATAAGTTTTACACTCTATCAAAGAAGGGCCCTCGCCTTTTCTAGCTCGCTCTATCGCTTCTTGAGAAACCTTATAAACCCCCAATATATCATTACCATCTACTGCTACTCCTGGAATATTATAAGCTTTGGCACGGATAGCTAGATCTTTGGTTGCTGTTACTTTACGAATATCAACTGAAATGCCATATAGATTGTTTTCACATACATAAACCACGGGCAATTTCCAGGCAGCAGCCATATTTATACTTTCATGAAAGGTACCCTGATTAGAAGCAGCATCTCCAAAGAAAGATATAGTCACTTGATCAGTTCCTCTTATTTTAGCACTATAAGCAGAACCGGTAGCAATAGGTATTCCCGCACCGACTATTCCATTTGCCCCCAAAAGTCCTTTCTTAATATCCATAATATGCATAGAGCCACCTTTGCCTTTGCAATAACCGGTTTCTTTCCCCAACACTTCAGCCATCATTTTTTTTAAATCAGCTCCTTGGGCAATTAGGTGGCCATGCCCCCGGTGAGTGCTAACTGCAAAATCACGTTGAGTTAAATTAGCACAAACGCCCACAGCTACTGCTTCTTCGCCAATATAAAGGTGTGCTAAACCAGGCATAAGTCCTTTGGAATAAACATTGGTTATTTCATTTTCAAAATATCTAATTTTCAGCATATCTTGATACATTTTTAGAATATTTTCTTTGTCTAGACCATAACTTTTTATCGGTTTAAATTTATTTTCCATAATTTTATTTCTTAAGTCCTCCTCCTCTTCTTTTTTATTAGCTTAAATAAGATTTCATGCTGGTAATAGTCTGCTTGGCAGCAGTATAAGAATCTGGAATAGGTAAAATTTCAGCTGAAATATATCCAGAATAATTTATTTCTTTTAGGACCTCTGTCATCTTAACAAAATTAAAATGACCCATTCCCGGGGCTAAACGATTGCTATCAGAATAATGAACATGAATAATATAATCTTTGGCTTGACGAATATTCCCCCACATATCTACATCTTCAATATTCATATGAAAACTATCAATCATCATTTTCACATTAGAAAATTTAATCCTATCTAAATATTCTTTACAGTCCAAAATAGAATTAAAAAAATCTTCTTGAAAACGATTAATAGGTTCTAAAGCAAGATTTATTCTTTTTTCTACCGCATATTCGTTGCACTCTTTAAGACATTCTGTTACATAATCTTCACATTGAGAATAATCACCATCTACCCATCCCTTTATCAATCCTATTACTACTACTGCACCAAAATCTGAAGCAAAATCTATATGATTCTTAATCCTTTGGACAGCTGCTTTACGGATGGATTTATCTGGAGAAGAAAATATCAATCCATCTCTTACGGCTGCTCCGCCAGTAGCTATAGCAGAAATTCCTAGCTGATATTTACTTACCAAATCCTTCACTTTAGATAAGGAAATTTCTTCAGGATCTGCTAGGGAAATTTCTATACCATCAAATTCCGATTCTTTGGCTATAGAAAAGGCTTTTTCTATATCACCTGGAAACAAGGACAGGCCTCTTTCCACTTTTAGATTGCCAAATAAACCCATACCACCTTGAGTAGTTTTTAAATTGGACGTCATAAAACTTGTTTTCATTTTTTGCTTCCTTTCTTATTTATGTTTGATTATTTTTCTCTTTTTACTTTTAGATTTTAATTATTTTTTTAAAACTTCTTTGTTTACTATTGAAGAAGAAATTCCTCCTTTTAATACCTGTGCAACCCCTTTAGCAGCACTTCTTTGAAGGTCTCTTAGGGATTCATCAGAATAAAACGCAACATGAGGTGTAATTATTATATTGTCTAATTTTAATAAATTATTATTTGGATCAATGGGTTCCTTTTCGGTCACATCCAAAGCAGCACCTGCAATCCACTTTTTACTTAAGGCTTTGTATAAGTCTTCTTCTTTAATTAATTGTCCTCTTCCTGTATTAATTATAAAGGCTGTATTCTTCATTGATTTGAATTCTTTTTCAGCAAACATATATTTTGTATCTTTAGTAAGCGGCAAATGAAGAGATATAATATCTGCTTCAGCTAATAAATCTTCCAAATTTACTTTTTTAACATTAATCTTGTTCATAACAGACGAAGGAATATAGGGATCGTAGGCTACCACGTTTAAACCGAATGCTTGCGCCTTACAAGAAACCATCCTTGCAATATTCCCAAATCCAACTAATCCTAATTTCATATTTTTTAATCTAAAAATCGGTGCGGACATTTTGAAATCCCATATTCCCTTTTTAACAGCGTTGTTAAGCATCACTACTTTTCTAATACAAGCTAAAGATAAAGCCATAGCATGATCCGAAACTTCATCGAGACAATATTCTTGAACATTAACAACACAAATTCCATGTTCCGTAGCTGCTTCAATATCAATGCTGTCTACCCCTATTCCATATCTAGCAATAACTTTACACTTTTCCAATGATTCAATAACATGTCTTGTAATTAAGGCATATTGTATAATCAAACCATCTGCGTCTTTGGCAGCTTTAATTATTTCATCTTCTGATTTACATTGACAAATGGACAAATCAGCATCAGCTTTTTCTAATTCTTTTCTTTCTAAATCAAAGGACTTATATTCAGCATCAGTTATTACAACTTTATATTTATAACTTTTTTTGCACATTTTTTCTCCTCACAATTTATCAAAAATTACAGACTAAATCAGACAACAAATTTATTTAACTAATTTTTTATCTTTCTTAAATCATTTATTATATTTTTACCCGCTTGATAAAGAATGCCAACATCTACTGAAAAAGCTATATACTGAATTCCTAATGAAACCCAAAATTTAGCTGTTTTTATATCATCTGTAAAAGTTCCTACAGCAACTTTATTTTTCTTACACTTCAAAACTACTTCTTTCATCTTTTCCGTTACTAAAGAATTGTTAACCTCTCCAGGAACACCTAAAGATTGAGAAAGATCATATGGCCCGATAAAAATAACATCTATACCGGGAACCGATAGTATTTCATTTAAGTTATTTATGCCTCCAACCCCTTCTATATGAGCGATAATCATCGTTTCCTTATTTGCAGATTTAAAATACTCGAATTTATCCATAGAAGAATAATTTGCTGCCCGAATATATCTACATACTCCCCGTTCACCCTGAGGGGAGTATTTCACTGATTTTACTGCTTTTATTGCATCAGACTTACTATTAATCTGGGGAATTTCGATTCCCTGAGCTCCTATATCCAATGCTCGCAAGATTAAAGCTTCCTCATTATTACCTACCCTAATAACTGTTGCAATATTTACAGATTCAGCTGCTCTTACCATATTTTGAGCACTTTCCAAAGATATAGGTCCATGCTCTTCATCAATTATCACAAAATTAAAGCCTGCAAATCCCATAATTTCAACTGCAGCTGGATCAGTAAATTTCATAAAAGGACCAAACACTACTCGTCCCTCTTTTAAAGCAATCTTTAAATTATTTTTTCTCATTTTTTTACCTCACTATTTATTTTTTTATAACTTTTTATTAACTTAAACTTAAAATGATATCACCAATTAGCTTGATTCTATATCAGCAATATATATATTTTATTTATCTCTTTACCCTTCCAGAACCACCGCTCTTAATTAAATCTTCTACCTCTTGGACATTTACTATATTCATATCTCCAGGTATAGTATATTTCAGGCAAGAAGCAGCTACGGAAAATTCAATGGTGTCCTAATGTAAATTTTTTATATCTTATTTCAAAGTTCTTAATTCTTTTTTGCTTAAATTTATTAACTCTTCTCTCCTTCCTCATTTTCTTATTAAGGTAATAAATAAATTCTATATTTTAAACGTAATTTTTATACTTAAATTAATCTGCCATTCTCATCAAATCTCATTTTTTCAATAACATTCCCACCTATTTCAAAAAATTCTTTTTTATCCTTAATTTCTTTTAAAATGGCTTCAGATACAATAATTTCATCTAATCTTAAAGTATTTTTTATTCTAACCAATTCAATATTAGAAGCACTTTTTTTGATAATACTTAAGGCTAAACCAATTGCCTCTTTATCAGAATTTGCAATCAGGGGAACTTTGACACCAAATAAATCTCCGGCAGTAATAGAATTTGTATAGGTTGAAACAAAATCAATACTATCGGATAATTCTTTTGTAATAATATCTGCATAACCCATTCCATTAGCATTACCATGAGTCCTTTTGCTTAATCTTGAAACTACTACTTGCTTAACATTGGGCCCTTTTACATCATTCTTTTGCTTTCCTCTAAAACGTCCTATAATATTTGGATCTAAACCATCACCGCTAATATCCTTTCCAATTTCATCTATTACCAACACATCAATCTGGGGTATGTTGATTTTTGCCATAATTTTTTTAGATCTTTTTAACATATCTTTTTCTTGAATGTAAAATTCTTCTGGCATTAAAACTTTAATTTCTGCAGTTTGATCATAAGCATCTTCAATGCAGGCAACTCCAAAAATTACCGGAACTTTGTTAATAATTATCGAACCTATTTCCGGGATTAATTTGTGGAAATTTTCCATCCCCAAAGAATGAACCTCGGTTGCCCCCTTGTGTTTACCAAAACCAATTGCCAACATTTTAAGAAGACCACTTTCAACTTCCCCTCGCCAATCAGTGTGTATTTTTACTCTGTTTATAGGGATTATCCCATCTGCATGAAAGGCAATTTTGTCAAAATATATTGGCACTATCCCCTCGTATCTAGCAATTTCTACTACCTCCATACTTGACTTTACAGGTACTCCTAAACTTTCTTCTGTAATGCCATATGAATCTAATATTTCTTTTTGCCCTTCTGAGGTGGCCCCTCCATGGCTTCCCATTGCTGGGACTATAAAGGGATTAGCCCCATATCTTTTAATTGTATCTACCACATTTTTAACAATTTCATATAAATTTTCAATACCTCTGCTTCCTACACCCACAGCAATAGACATACCTGGTTTTATTTTGCTTTTTACGTTTTTTTTTAACATTTCCTGAGCAATAGTTGAATTAATATCTTTTACTTTATAGCTATTAAATTTTTGTTTTATGCTAATTACTTTTGGAAATAGATTGTTGCTTAAATCTTTAATAATCATTTTATAAAACTCTTCCTTTTAAAGATAATTTTTAATTCTTTTGTTAACTATTAACATTTTTTAGAGCATTCTCTTCATTCAATGAGCCGGATTTTCTATTTTTACTACTGGAATTATTCTAATCCGTTTTATTTTTTTTAACATCTAATTTTCTCCTTATTTTATCAAATTAATTAATGTATATATCATTAATATATTTATGCATTTATAATCCTAGTTAAGCAAGTAACAAAAAATTATTTACAAGAAAAGACCATCATTACCTAAATTATACGCCAACTAAAACTTTTATTGACTCAGTAGCACCATTAGCCATATCCTTTAACTCTCCGCCCAGATTTTTTAATTCAATTATCTTAGACATAAATATTTGAAATATTTTTGGATAACGATTTAAAAAATCAATAGAAATCTCAATATCCTCTGGCTCATACACATGTATTCCGATAATTTTTAATTCCTCAAAATATATTTTCCAAAAATTTAGAGCTATAGGTTTACTTGCAGCTCCCACTGCAACAATCTTACCTCCTACTTTTACCAAACCCGTAGTATAATCGTAGGTTTCTTGAATACCAACTGCTTCATAAACAATATCTGCCCCTTTACCTCTGGTTGCTTCTTTAACCTTCCTAATAGATTCTTCGAGAGAAGTACCGGTAATGATTCCAAATTTCTTTGCAAAACTTACTCTTTCTGGATTAATTTCCAACATAACGACCGAAGACGCTCCATTTAACTTACAAATTTGTGCTATCAGTTGACCAATGGGTCCGCCACCTATCACTGCTACTTTATCACCCAAAGATAATTGAGATTTGCGAACCGCATGAACCGCTACAGCAACTGGTTCCATTAATGCAGCTAAATCCATAGATAACGAATTAGGGATTTTATACAATTTATCATCTCTAACTTTAACATACTCTGCAAAACCACCATTCTGGTCAATACCAACTAAGTTTAAATTAGGGCAAAGATGTGGATTGTTTTCTTTACAGGGGAAACAATTTCCGCAAGAAATTAGTGGATTAATTACTACTCTTTCTCCGACTTTCATATCTTTTCTATTTGTCCTTATTTCATCAACAATACCCGAAATTTCATGACCCATAACAAGTGGGGCTTTTGCTCGAGGATGTAAACCTTCATAAATATGAAGATCGGTGCCACAAATACCTGTATATTTAACTTTTATTAATGCTTCATTATCCTTGATTTTTGGTTTCTTTATCTCTTCAACTTCTACAACCCTACTATTTTTATAGAGTGCTGCTTTCATTAAACCTAACTCCTTATCTTTGTTTTTATAGTAAACATAATCAATTACGCTATAAATGTTGTTTTTTTCTTCACAATAATAAATTTAATAAGCCAAGTAACCTCCGTCAACATATATTGTTGTGCCGGTTACGTAATTAGATGCTTCTGACGCTAAAAAGACTACGGCGCCTGCAAGATCTTCAGGCTCACCCCAATGCTTCATCGGAATACGGAAAAGGGTCTGGCTATTTATATCTTTATCTTCGTATAAAGATTTAGTCATTGGAGTTTTAAACCATCCTGGGCCAATAGCATTTACATTTATATTATATTTTGCCCAAGCCAACGCAAAAGCTTTAGTTAATTGAACAACTCCGCCTTTGCTAGCAGAGTAGGCAGGAATATTTTGACCTCCTATTACACTTGTCATAGATGCTGTATTAATAATTTTACCTTTGTTTTGCTTTATCATCACTTTACCTACTGCTTGTGAAAATAAAAAGGTTCCTTTTAAATTTATGTCTATCACTGCATCCCAATCTTCCTCAGAAAAATTCTCTACTAAATTTCTACGATTAATACCAGCAACATTCACTAAAATATCTATTTTTCCAAATATTTTTACAGCCTCCTTCACTGTGTGTTCAACTTGTTCTTTTTTGCTAACATCAGTACTGAAACAAAAACATTTTTGCTCTTTTTTGCTTATTGACTTAGCAACTTCTTGTAACAGCTGAAGCCTTCTGCTTACTAAGACTAAATTAGCCCCTGCTTCTGATAATGCAAACGCCATTCCCTTTCCTAATCCACTGCTAGCACCAGTAACAATGGCTACTTTATCTTTTAAATTAAATTTTTCTAAGATCATTTCGTTTTCTCCTTTTATCTTTTATTTTCTCGATTGCATTAATTCTAATAATATTCAAAAATAAGTTTTTTATTGTCAATTAAATTCATAAATTTAATTTATTGACTTTAACAAAACCTTTATTGCTTTTCCTTCTACTATTACTTTAAAAGCTTTTTTCCATTCATTAAGTGGAAACTCATGAGTAATCAATGTCTTTAAATTTAATTTCCTCTTTTTTAATAGTTGCAACGTTCTTTCCCAATCTAGATATTTAGAGCTAAAACTAAACCTAATATCTAAGGCTTTAAGGGCAGCTATCGACCAATTAATACTCAATCTTGTTTTATTTGGAAGGCCCACGACAGCCATTCTACCATTCCAACGCATAATCTTAAAAGCTTCATTAATAGCAAGCTCTGACCCTGTAGCTTCAATAACAACATCTGCTCCTTCGCCATTGGTTAAGTCTTTTATAAAATTTTCTAAATCAGCTTCCTTGTCTATATTTATAACATAATCAACCCCTAATTTCTTAGATAGAGGTAATCTAATTTTGTTATCGATCTCTTTTCCTACTATCGCTACCCTATTAGCTCCGGTAATCATTGCCATTTTTGCGCAAATCAAACCTATTGGTCCAGGACCGAAAATTATCACAAAATCACCTGTTTTGACATTCGCTTTATATATGGCTTGAGCCGCTATAGCTGCTGGTTCCATAATTGCTGCTTCTTTCATTGAAACGCCATCAGGAATTTTATGTAATAACCAACTTGGCATTTTAATATATTCAGTGAAACTTCCGTTAATTCCCCAACCAGGAGCTCGTTTAAATTTACAAGCTTGGTAATTGCTAGTTCGACAAAACCTACAAACTCCACAAGCCCCAGTATGTAATTCTGAAACAACTTTATCGCCTATTTTCCATCTATCAACATCTTTGCCAAGCTTAACAATTTCTCCCGAAAATTCATGTCCTAAAGTAACAGGAGGATAATAGGGAAATTCATCATTCCAAATATGTATATCTGTTCCACAAATACCCGAATAATGTACTTTAATTAATACTTCACTATAATTTATTTCTGGTGTAGGAACCTCTCTAATCTCAACCAACCCTTTACCTCTACCTGTTTTAACTATTGCTTTCATATATATAAATTCCCTCTCTTGTTACGTTTATATAAATTTACTGCATATTAATTTTTTCTTTTATAATATGAAGAAGTATTTCTTAAAAATGTCACATTACATTTTTATGTACTAATTCAAAATTTTTTATTATAAAGTAGGTCCAATTCTATTTATTGCCATTTCTCTGTGTCCAAGAATTTCGCTTTTAGTTAATTTTCCATTTAGAATCTTGATTGTCTCTTCAAAAATTAGTTTTCCAATTTCTTCAACTTTTTTTTCACCAAGAAAAATTTCTCCTGCATTAATATCAATGTTGCAGCTCATCGTAGTAAATGTGTAAGGATTACCTGTAACTTTTATAACAGGAGAGATGGGGGAACCCGTAGGTGTCCCTCTCCCAGTTGTAAAGAGAATTATTTGTGCTCCACCCGCTAACATCCCGGTTACTGATTCCATATCATGCCCTGGAGTATCCATAATAACTAGCCCTTTTCGTGTTGGACTATTGCCGTATGGAATGACTTCCATTACTGAAGATTTTCCCGCTTTATGAATACACCCTAAGGATTTTTCTTCAATAGTAGTTATCCCTCCTTTCATATTGCCAGGGGAAGGTTGTGCTCCTCTGATGTTGCATTTCATTTTTATTGCCTTATTTTCCATTTTATGAACAATTTTTAGTATATCCCTTTTTACTTGTTTATTGATACCCCTTTTAGCAATTAGGTGCTCTGCACCAATTAGCTCTGTAGTTTCTGATAAGATAGCAGTACAACCTTCCTTTATTAATAAATCAACAGCAAATCCTACCGCAGGATTTGCTGCAAGACCTGAGGTTGCATCACTGCCTCCGCATTCAAGCCCAACTATCACTCTCGAAAGATCTGTTTCTATTTTCTCTTGGTTGGAAAACTTTTCATAATAGTCATTTATAATCGAAATTCCTTTATTAATTGTATTTATTGTTCCACCACATTTTTGAATTGTTAAAGTTGCAACAGGTTTATTTTTAATAGAATCGGCAACACTATCAGCACTAATTGTGTCGCATCCTAAATCTATAATCAAAACTGCTGCAACATTGGAATTTAAGGCAAAACCAGTTAATACTCTACGAGTTTGTTCCACATCAGTTCCAATTTGCGTGCATCCATAAGGATGGTTAAGTACTATCGTATTAGGTAAAACCGAATTTATTTGCATCGCAACATGGACAGCACAAATAGATGTAGGAATAATCAAAATATGATTTCGAAAGCCATAACTTCCGTCTTTTCTAAGATATCCATAAATTTTGTACATTTTTACACCTTCTGCCTTTTATTTTGTCTCCCCTTCCCCTATTACTCTCTAAATTGTGTATATGAATCCATGAGCCTATTTTTATATCTGTAGAAGCTACACCTATAGCTTCTCCATATTTATAAACTTTGTCTTTTTGATTGATATCACAAATAGCAAATTTATGTCCTATAAGGATATTTTCTTTTAAAGTTACTTCTATTAATTTAGTTTTGTCAATATTAACTAATATTTTAGTTCCTTTTTTTAAATCTTTTAGTGCTGTCGCAACATTATCTTTTTTATCTAATAAAAGTGCTTTTTTCACAATTAGTAATTTCCTCCCTTCTCTTTTTAAAATATTTTTATAACACTTTATTGATTTCCATTAATAAAAAATATGGTTTACTTTTTCAATTTTAAACAAACCCAAACAATCTAGGTACATAAAGTATTAATTCGGGAATATATGTAATAAATAATAGGACAACAACTTCCATCGCAACTAATGGTATAACTCGGACAACAATTTTTTCCATTGTTGTCTTTGCAATAGGCGCAGCAACAAAAAGACAAACTCCAAGAGGAGGTGTAGTTAATCCGATATTTAAATTAACCAACATAATTAAAGCAAAATGGAGTGGATGAACACCAAAACTTAGAGCTATTGGTAACAAAATTGGTGCCAAAAGGATAACATTGGCTCCTGTTTCCATTACCATACCCATAAATAATAAAAATATATTCATGATCAACAAAAATACATACTTATTAGTAGTTATAGACGTTATAATAACTGCTACTTGTTCAGGAACATGTTCAAGCGCAAGGAATAAGCCAAAAAGCTTTGCGGTAGATATAATCAATAGTATTACGGCAGAAGTTACTGCGCTTTCATATAAAGAATCTATTATACCTTTTATTGTAAGTTTTTTATAAACAAAAATTCCTACTAAAAATACATATCCACATGCTACCGCTGCTGCCTCTGTAGGCGTAAATTTTCCTGTTAAGATACCACCAATAATAATCACTGGAACCATTAAAGCTATTAAACTATTTTTTGTAATTATTGCTGTTTCTCTCCAGGAAATCGACTTTTTTCTGCGAGGATGATTTTCTTTGATTGCGTAATAGGTAGCTGCAACCATTAACCCCAAGCCAATCAAAATACCAGGCACAAAACCTGCCATAAAAAGGGCACCAATTGACATACCTGTTATTGATCCATAAATAACCATAATAATACTTGGCGGTATAATAGGTCCAATAATTGAAGAAGCAGTTGTTATTGCAGCGCTATATTCAGCTGAATATCCCTGTTTTTTCATGGCGGGGATAAGGATTGAGCCAATAGCTGCTGTATCTGCTACAGCAGCACCGGTCAAGCCAGCAAAGAAGATACTCACCACAATGTTTACTTGTGCCAGCCCTCCAGGAAGACGCCCAACTAATAGGTCGGCAAAATTTATTAAATCTTTAGTAACTCCTGTGCGACTCATTAAATGCCCAGCCAAAATAAAAAGAGGAACCGCTAATAGCACAAAGCTATCTACCCCCTGAAAAAGACTTTGTCCAATAATAATAAGCGGCATATTGCAATAAAAAATTAAATAAACAAGCGAGCTTATTCCTAAAATAAAAGCAATAGGAATGCCCATAAATAAAGTTAATATAAATACTATTATAACTGTAATTAATGCCATTTTATTGTTCCTCTCCCGTCTCTTTCTCTTTGTAAGTCTTGCTTAACATAAATTTTTCCATTTGATTATTAGGACATATTAAAATACCGATAATATTAGAGAAAATAAAAATAATCATCATAAACGCACCTAACGGTAAGCTGGACTTTACATAAAACATGGAAATTTGAAGAATTCCTCCAGTTTCATCATAGGCTCCTAATGCGGCTCTCAACCCATACCAAAAAACATAAATTAAAAAGAATAATACTAAAATATTAGATATTAAAATAATTATTTTTTTTATTGAGTGTGGTAATTTCATTATTATAGATATAATACCCACATGAGAACCCTGTTGAAGTGCTAAAAAAGAGGAAATAAAAGCTATAGAAATTAAAAACCAACGTGCTAACTCCTCACTCCAAGAAATAGAATTCCCTATACTTCTAAATATTACTTCTGTTAGAATTAAAAAGGTAACAGAAAAAATAAAGATAATACTTAACCAATATGCTAATTTACTATTGATATTATTTATTTTTTCCAATTTTCGTCGTAAATTTATAAGTATGTTACTTTTCAATATTTGTACTTACCCTCTCCTCTTATAAATTTATAAGTGAATGAGTGCCTTTGTTAAGGTACTCATTCACTTATTTATAAAACTAGGTTAAAGCTATTTATATCCTAATGCTTTTTCAGCTTCATCAATAGCTCCAAAGAAATCATTAATTACTTCTTCGCCTATCTTCGCTTGAAGATACTCAACAACTGCTGGTTGAGCTGCTTCCTGGAATAACTTGATTTCATCTGATGTGGGCCTATATATTTCCATATTTTCTGCTATTTTACTAAACGCAGTAACTCTTGTTTTCAGAGCTTCGGCTGCCCTATCTGCTCTTGCCCCATGTAAACCAGCAATCTTAATTATTTGTTGGATATCTTCGGGAAAACTATGGAATTTTTTAGCATTTGCGACTAACATATTTTCACTCCAAGTATGTCCATCAAGAGTAAGATATTTCTGAACTTCATAAAGTTTACCAAGGTCAATAACAGAAATTGGATTTTCCTCTCCATCAACTACTCCCATTTGGAGAGAAGTATAAAGCTCCGCCCAAGCAATGGGAACTGCTTTTGCACCAAGCCCTTCAACCATCTTTGTAAAGGTGGGAGATTGCATTACTCTAAACTTTAAGCCTTTCATATCCGCTGGCTCATGAATTGGGCGTACATTATTAGTAAAATTACGTACTCCATTCTGCCCCATACCAAGACAAATAATACCAACTTTGCTTTCCATTTCGTCCATTAAATTTTTCCAAAATTCACTATTATCAAATACCCACCAGGCAATCTCAGTAGACTGAAAAGCATAAGGAATATTAATTACTTCGTATTTAGGGAAAACTCCAGCCATAACACCAGTTTCTATACATAAGTCTAAGGATCCGGATTTCACCATTTCAACCATCTGCTTGGCACCACCCAATAGACTATGTGAAAATAGTTCAACTTTTACTGCTCCATTAGTTGATGATTCTACATATTGCTTAAAAATTAAAGCATATGCATGTTCTGGATCTGGAGAAAGAATACCAGTAGTTGCTGGCCAATTACCCCTATCTTCATAACCAAGACGTAAGGTAATTGGTTTCTCGGGAGTCGGATTTAATTTATTAGCAGCAAAAACATTAAAAACAAGAACTCCGCTAACCAAACATACAATTAATAGTACTAACATCGATTTACGTAACATTATTACAAGTACCTCCTAATTAATAATTTTTTTAAAAAATAAGTTACTAATTTTTTTGCTTACTGCCTTTTTGTTTATCAACAATTTAAAGCCCTATTTTTTGAGAAACGAATAAGCAATTTTTATTATTTTTTTTCGCATCACCTCCACTATTTATTTGGTTCCAAAAAGAATTTTAAGGTACTACAATATTCTTTAATGTTATATAAATATATAACTTTTTAAGACATCCTTTTTGAAACATAGTTCTGCTTATCTGTAAGATATTATTTTTAGTCTGTTGAAACGCCACCATCTACATCGATTATTTCCCCAGTAATATATTTAGCATCTTCAGAAGTTAAAAATCTAACGACCTTAGCAACATCTGCAGGTGTGCCTAATCTCCCTAAAGGCACAGTACTGACGTCATAACTAAAATCCTTAGTCATTTCCGTATCAATAAATCCTGGTGAAACAGCATTTACATTAATTCCATATTTGGCAGCATGCTTTGCCAAAGATTTTGTAATAGAAGTAACCCCTGCTTTGGAAGCAGAATAATGAGAGCCCACAAGTATGCCACCTGTCTTAGCTGCTAATGAGGTTAAATTTATTATACAACCTCTCTTTTTCCGTTTCATTATAGGAAGAACAGATTGACAACAGAAGAAAGTGCCTTTTAAATTAATTGCCATAACTTTATCCCACTCATCTTCAGATATCTCATTAAAAGGTCGTAAATAGCAAACCCCTGCGTTATTGACTAATATATCAATAGTTGAAAAATTATTTAATACTTTATTTATCATTAAATCTACATCCCTTTTCAAAGAAACATCAATCTTTACAGCAAGCCCTCTTCTTTTTTTATTAGTAATCTCTTCTACAACTTCATTTGCACCTTCTAAGTTAATATCTGCTACTACTATATTAGCACCAGCATCAGCAAGAGTTATCGCAATTTCCCTGCCAATTCCCCTTGCTGCTCCTGTTATAATCGCAACTTTATCTATTAAGCTAAATCTATCATCAGCCATTTTTATTACCTTTCTATATTTTAATTATTTATAATAACTTAAAATAGAAAATTTTATTTAAACATAAAATTGGGTAAGTAGGTCACTAAACCGGGGAAAAAAGTCATTGATAAAAGAACTGCTAATAATGGAATTAAAAAAGGCAAAGTAGCTTTTACTATTTTTTCCACGGGAACCCCACTTACCTTGTTAAGAACAAAAAGAACCATCCCAAAAGGAGGGGTTATAAGGCCAATCATTAAATTAAAGACCATTATTAAGCCAAAGTGCAAAGGGTCAATACCTACCGTTAAAATTAAAGGCGTTAAAACTGGAACAAGAATATTTAAAGCTGCAATAGTCTCCATAAAACAACCAACTACTAAAAGTGCACAATTTAACATAAGTAATATAATTAAAGGATTAGTGCTAAGAGAAGTAATTTGTTCCATTAAAATTATTGGAATTCGAGAACGAATAAGTACCCAACCATAAAGAGAAGCACAAGAAATGATAAAGGTTATAATTGCTGTATCTCTGGCGGTCTTTTGAATAATTTTCCACAAATCAAGCCAAGATATTTCTCGATAAATTACAAACCCTAATATAAAAGCATATAAACAAGCCACCCCGGCAGCTTCGGTAGGAGTAAATATGCCACTAACTATTCCTCCCACTATAATCACAGGAGTCATACAAGGTAATAATGCTTCTTTAAAAGCTATAAAAAATTCTTTATAACTTGCTCTTTTCTCTTGAGGATAATTTCTTTTTACAGCATAAACACTTACCATAATCATTAAAGCTCCCCCTATTAACAATCCAGGAATAATACCTGCTACTAACAATCGTCCAATAGAAACAGAGGCCAAAATTCCATAAATAACCAAAGGAACACTTGGGGGGATAATAGGGCCAATTGTGGAGGAAGCGCCGGTAATAGCGCAACTAAATTCTTTATCATACCCTGCGTCTGTCATTGCTTTTATCTCAACTGTTCCTAGACCAGCAGCATCTGAAACAGCAGTACCTGTCATGCCTGCAAATATAATACTTGCCACAATATTAACATGCCCCAATCCACCTCTTAGATGCCCTACCATAACATTGGCAAATTTAAAAATCCGTTGGGTTATCCCTCCGGTGTTCATCAAATTTCCTGCTAATAAAAAAAGTGGAATAGAAAGTAAAATAAAACTATTAGCACCGTATAATAGACGTTGGGCTACAATACCAAAATTAATATCCAAACTACCCTGTGATATTATCATTAAAATAACAGCCCCAATGCCCATTCCAAAAGCAACGGGCATACCAATCAAAAAAAGAAAAAGCAAAATGCCTATAAAAAGAAATACCATTTAACCGTTTACTCCTTTACTTTATTTGAGTAATTTTTAATATCTTCAATTAATTGTCTAATTAAATATCCCAGCATAATTACGATACTTATCGGTAAAATTAGATAAATTTTACCTGCGCTAAGCCAGCTTATAGAGCCTACCGGTGTCTCCCAAGTAAGATTTACCATGATAATACTTCCCTTAAAAACAGCAACCAAAAACAAAATAATAGATATGTTAAAACATTTATTTAGATAATAGCGGATTTTTTTTGGAAGTTTATCAATAATTGCAGTTACAGCAATATGTTGTTTGTCTCTTACTGCAAGAGCTCCACCCACGAAAGTTATCAATATTAATAAATATCTAGCAAACTCTTCGGTCCAAGGAACTGATATACGCATAACATACCTAAAAATAACCTGCAATAATACGACAATAACCATGACAATAAAAGCTAAAATAGTGATAATATTTACGTAATCAACTTTTCTTTTATTCACCAAATGTAAACCTACGCCTTCCTTTATTTTGCAATTTTTTAGAGAGAGAAAGTCAGTTATAACTTTCTCTCTCTAATTTAACTATTATTAATAGGACAATACTTCTTCCCAAGTGGTTACAGGCCATTCAGTTTCAAATAATTTTTCAACTGCGGATTTAGCTTGTTCAAAAAATTCCTTTTTATCAGCAACAGCTACTACCATGCCTTTTTTCTGTAAATCAACTAGGATTTGGGTTTCCCCTTCTAGTATTTGTTGGGTACCCCATTCGCTTGCTTCTTTTCCAGCTTCTGAAACTATTTTTTGATCTTCTTTACTTAATTTGTCAAAAAACTTCTTATTCATGGTTAATGCACCTGTTTGTACCATATGACCAGTCAAACTAACATATTTTTGAACTTCATCTAAATGAAAGGACTGAATTTGAACCAGATCCCCTTCTGAAGCATCCGCTACGCCCTGTTGAAGGGCACTAAATAATTCTGTAAGTGCAACTGGAACTGGTAAAGCACCTACTGCCTTCCAAGATGCTACCCAAGTGGGAAGATTGGGAAGACGTAATTTCAAGCCTTTAACGTCTTCTGGTGTATAGATAGGTTTATTTGAAGTGAAATTTCTAAGTCCACGATATACTATTCCTAAATACATCGTATTTCCTTTTTTAGCTAATATATCTCTTATTTCTTGACCGATCTTTCCATTCCAAACAGCCATCCAATGATTCCAGTCTTTCATTACAAAGGGCGAATCAACAAAATAATATTTTGGCGCATAGGTCTTAATAGGTAATCCACCACCAGCTTGCATGTCTACTCCACCAATACTAACGGACTCGGTTACCTCTTCTTCTGAACCCATAACTCCCCCAACAAAAAGTTGAACCTCAATCTCTCCATTGCTCCGACTCTCTACTATATCCTTAAAATGTTCTGCAGCTTTACAAAGTATATGTCCTGGCTCAAAAGCGCTAGCACATTTGATTATTGTTTCTGCGTAAGATCCTATACTAAATATGGTAAACAAACTTAAAACCATCACTATTACCAAAAACATTACTTTAATCTTTTTATTTAACATTTTTCTCCTCCTATTTTTTTAAAAAACTAATTTTCTACAAATACATTTTTAGTTATCGTTATCACTCACCAAGTTAGTAGCATCTATAAAAATATTTTCACCTCCTTTCTCCTTAATCAGTTAAAGTTATAAAGCCTGCTTAAGTTTAGTTATTTTGAAAAATGTCAGCACAAAAAAGGGATCATTTCTCTTTTATTAATTTTAAAACAAGAGAACGGTTAATTTTTATAATAACCTTTATGAAACTTCAAATAATATTTCAATAAAACTAAATACCCTACAAAAGTTAAAATATCCAAACTGTCCATCTCTTTTAATCTGAAGAAATCTTTATATTTTTTTGGCTAAATAAGACAAATATAAGAATGTATTAAGATTAACTAGCTCTACCTTTAGGTAAACTTAGTCTCGTTAGAAATAAAAATTATTCTTTCAACAATTTATCTCATAAACAAACCACCATTCACATCAATAGTCTCTCCTGTAATAAAATCATTTTCAATTAAAATTTTTATCGTTTTTGCAATATGAATTGCTTCTCCTATTCTTTTAATAGGGGTAATTTTCTTAAATTTTTTCATTTTCTCCGGAGTTGACACTTTCTTGTGAAATGGTGTATCTATTACACCCGGAGCTACTGCATTTACTCTAATTTTAGGAGCTAGTTCATTAGCTAATCCCCTAGTAAAAGAATCAATCGCTCCTTTGCAAGCTCCATAAATTATTGCTGAAGGAGCTCCATGACGCATTGCAATAGAACTTATATTAATAATATTCGGATCTTCTCCTTTTTCCAGTAAAGGTATACAAAGAGATGATATCTTCATAGCTGAAAATGTATTTAAAGAAAAGGTATTTAACATCAGTTCCCATTCTAATTCTTGCGCAGCCTGTCTACGAATCAGACCTCCAGTATTATTGATTAAAACATCAAGCTTAGAATATCTATTAGCAACCTCTCTAACCAATCTCATACAAGCCTCTTCAGAAGTTAAATCCTCTTGAATAAGAAAAGCTTCCCCACCACTTTCCTCAACATCTTTCGCAACTTTCTCAGCTGCCTCTTTAGAACTATAATAATGCACAATTATTTTATTTTGGGGAGTCAATAGTCTGGCAGTTGCTGCCCCCAGACCTGTACTTGCACCAGTAATTAAGTATTATTTTAGATATTTTTCTATCTAAATACTCCTTTCATGGAAAATATTTTCAAGCATTTTTAAGAAATTTTACTATCCTTTAAAATTAGTAAAACTACTATCTTTGTACTCTACCTGACCCTGCTCCTCCAACTAAGTTTTTTACTTCCTCTACTGAAAGTAAAGGTAAATCACCGGGAATAGAATGCATAAGGCAAGAAGCTGCTACTGCAAATTCGAGAGCTTCTTTATCATTACTTAAATTGTTTAAACCATAAATGAGTCCTGCGGCAAAGGTATCTCCCGCTCCTACCCTATCTACAATGTTGTGAATTTCATACTTTTTTGAAATAAGAAACTCTTCCCGATTATTAAGAACTGCTGACCATCCATTGTGATTTGCAGAATAACTTTCCCTTAAGGTTATAGCAATTTTCTTGATATTGGGATATAAGCTAAGAATCTTATCAGTCAATTCTCTATACTTTTCTGCTTGAAGTTCTCCTGACTCTACATCTACATCCACTTTAATGCCGAGAGATTTTTGACAGTCTTCTTCATTTCCTATGACAATATCAGTATATTTAACTAACTCGGCCATCACTTCAGGAGCAGATTTTCCATATTTCCATAACCTACCTCTGTAGTTAAGATCACAGGATATAGTAACACCTTTTTCCCTCGCTTTCTTTACTGCCTCTAAGGAAAGCTCTGAGGCCGAAAGAGAAATAGCGGGAGTAATTCCAGTTATATGGAACCAGCTTGCCCCATCAAATACTCTGTCCCAATTAATGTTGCCAGGTTTTGCCTCAGCAATAGCGGAATGAAAACGATCGTAAATAACTTTTGATGGTCTCTGATTAGCCCCAGCTTCTAAAAAGTAGATACCTAACCTGTCTCCTTTTCTTACAATAAATGTAGTATCTATACCCTGACTTTTTAGTTCTCCAAGACAAGCATCTCCAATTGGGCTATTGGGAATTACAGAAACATAAGCTACATTTAAACCAAATCGAGCCAGTCCTACCGCTACATTTGCTTCTCCTCCTCCAAAGGTAGCTTCCAGGAGAGAGCTCTGAAAGAATCTCTCATGGTTAGGTGATTTCAGCCTTAACATTATCTCACCAAAAGTAATGTACTTTTTCATTGTCTCCTTCCTTTCATAAATTATTTTTGCAAGAGGTGAATGGAAAATCCCGATGCTTCCCGATTTATATAGATTGCTTTAAGTTTACCATCCTTCTCTTTAGAAGTTTCAGGAAGGACTGAAATATCCTTCTTTTTTAAATAGGCTATTGCCCTATGGATATCGTTAGTAGCTATAGCAATATGACCGTGCTTTCCCAAATATTGGTTCTTCATAACCTCAAATCCTGAACCAACAAAAATAGAACTCGTTCCCTCTTTTACAGGAAGATAAAAAAGGCGTGAAAGTAGGTTGGCAGAATTATGAGCTTTGTCTTTGGTTTCCTCATTTATTCCCAGATGGGCAAACTCAAAACCGAGCATGGTAGAAATTGCTTCCCTGGTAAGTCTGGTAATCTCAGCAAAGTTACCGGAAGAGATAAGGTCTGCCTTTACCATCCAGCTACCACCACAGGCATGTACTTTGGGATGGGATAGATAATTACATAGGTTATCAAGGTTAATGCCTCCAGTGGGTATAAATTTTATATTGGTGTAAGGTGCTAACATAGATTTGAGCAGTGGTAATCCTCCTGATGCTTCAGCAGGAAAAAACTTTACTACCTCAATTCCCCTCTCCAGGGCCATCTCAATCTGGGTGGGGTTATTTATACCTGGAATTATCGGAATGTTATTTTCTATACAATAATCTACTACTTTTGGGTTAAAGCCCGGGGATACAATAAATTTAGCACCGGCAGAAACTGCTTTTTTGACCTGTTCGATGGTTAGCACAGTTCCTGCTCCAACTAAAAGTGTTGGAAGTTCTTTGGTTAAAGATTTTATTGACTCTTCTGCAGCAGAAGTTCTGAAGGTAATTTCAGCAATAGGGAGATCACCATCAATAAGTGCTCTTCCTAAAGAAAGTGCGTATTTGGCTTTCTCGATTTTAACCACCGGGACAATTCCCAGCTCACCGATTTTCTCAAGAATTTTATTCATTTGAATGTCCTCCTTTTATGGATGAATTACTATTTTAATTGACTCTCTTCTTTTAGCAATAGTGTAAGCCTCATTAATCTTTTCTAATTTCATAGTATGAGTAATTAATGGTTTTGTTTTAATTTTTTTCTGAGAATAAAGATCTAAAGCTAAAAGATAATCCGACCAAGTAAATCCTTGTAACCCTTTAATTTGTTTTTCTTCTCTCACTACATTCCAGGGTTTAAAACTTACTTGTTTCCCTGCAAATCCACTTCCTCCCATTAAGAACAATCCTCCAACAGCCAACATTTCGATTCCTTGGGCAACTGCTTCGACCTGCCCAGTAGCTGCGTACTGCATCTTTGCCCGAGCTATAAGATTTTCACCATCTTTATAAGCTTTTGGTAGATATTCAAAGGTAAGTTTTATAGCCTCTAAGGCATATAAATCGGAAAAAACATTTTTGGGTTTTTTGGAAATATATGCTTCGATAGCGTGTACCAGTGCATCCATACCGGTACTAGCAGTAATTGCTGCGGGCATACTAACTGTAAAAACAGGATCTAGTATAATAACATCAGGGATAGTTTGGTAGTCAACGACAGAATTTTTAATTAAAGGAACATCTGGATTATCTGTCTTTACTAAAACAACATTATAAGGTGTTACTTCTGAACCGGTACCACTGGTTGTCGGAATAGCAACGAATGTTTTAATTTTATTGCGAATTGATGGTAAATTAAATCTTTTAAATAAATCATCGTCATTAATATCCGGATATTCGTATAAAACCTCCATAATTTTGGCAGCATCTATAGTTGATCCCCCGCCAATGGTAATTATAGTATCAGGTAAAAATTCCTGAACCTCTTTTGCAGATTTTTTGACATATTCAAGGGTGGGTTCCTGACCCTGGCTGTAAATAATATGCCAAATTATACCAGCCTCTTTAAGGTATTTTTTCACTAAATCCACGACACCAGAATTAACCCTGGCAAATGTCCCTGAGATTATTAAACAAGAACGCTTGCCCTTTAAACTTTTTAAATAGGTCAATGAATTTTCACCACTAACGATTCTTTTAGGCAATATAGTTTCAACAATCATTATTTTTCCTCTTTTTTTTAATTTCTCTTAATTTATAATATTTTCCGGGGGTTCACCCTTCATTATCTGTGTGTCTTTTAAATTCATCCAAGCAAAAACCTCTCCATAAGACAATAGCACTACCTTCTCAAGATCAACGGACAACCCTTACACTTGCTCCCTTCATGGCTCTTTCTGCTTCCTCTTTATATGCCCAATTCCAGTCGCCTAAGAATCCATGACATAAGGCAGAATACGCCGCCGAAAATTCGATTGCCTCTTGCGGATCTTTTTCTTTAAGCATGCTATAAATTAACGCAGATGCAAAACTGTCTCCTCCACCGGTTCTATCAATAATTTCGAGATCTTCATACTTTCGGGAAACAAAGAAATCGCCTTTATATAACATCACAGTCTGCCAATTGTTAAGCAAACCGGTTTTTGCATCACGCAATGTTGTGCCTACAACTTCTATATTTGGATATAATTCGACTGCCTTATTAGCCACTGAATGATAACTTTCCGGATCAATTTTAGAATATCCTTTTGCGACATTAGCTTTTATGCCTAACATCTTCTCAAAATCCTCTTCGTTTCCAATTAGTACATCCACATAGGGTATAATACTTTTCATAACTTTTTGTGCTTTATCAGATTTCCATAGGGTTGACCGGAAATTTAAATCGAAACTTGTTTTCACACCAATCTTTTTTGCTGTTTTTAGTGATAAAATAGCCTGTTCACTTGCGTCATCGGATAAAGCCGTTGTGATACCGGTAGTATGATACCACCTTGTTTGTGAAAGAATGTTATCCCAATCAAATTCACCCTCTTTAGCTCCACTAATCGCAGAATGTCCTCTGTCATAAATCTGTCTATTCGGTCTGGGGCCAACCCCTACTTCGACAAAGCATAAACCGTTTCTGATATTACCTCTGCCATCAAAAGGAATTAGTTTAACACCACTCATATCAACCCCATGTTCCCTTCCTTTATTAATAATATACTGTCCTGACCATGTATCAACTAATTTAGAAACCCAGGCTGTCTTTAAAGCAAGTTGTGATGTATTAACAGCTACATTCAACTCTGCTGCAGAAATAGACAAATGCAGAGAGCTCGATTGCTCTAATCTGGCATGATTAAGAGGGGTAAATCTTACCATGGCTTCACCGAAACCTATTAAATCATATTTCTTTTTCATACTTGTTTTTCCTCCGATTTTTTATATCTTAATAAGTCAAAATTATTTTAATAGCAACTCTTTCTTGTTATAAATATGCTTTGGTTGTCTACCTTCTAATAAATCTATCACAGCTTGTGCCGCTTCTATGGCAAGTTTCCTTTCGCAATCACGGTTTAATCCCGCTGAATGAGAAGTGGTTATAACATTGTTAAATTTTAAAAGTGGATTGTCTAAAGAAGGAGGTTCTTTTTCAAATACATCCAGCCCGGCACCAGCGATCGAAGCATTTTTCAATGCTTCGATTAAAGCTTCTTCGTCAACAACCGATCCACGGGAAGTATTAATGAGATAGCTATCAGACTTCATCAAACTCAAAAGCCTAGCATTAACTAAATGAGAAGTTTCTTTTGTGTAAGGAACATGAATTGAAATGAAATCACTCTGAATGAATATTTGATCAAGACTTGAACATAATTCTACCCCTTCTGCCTGTTTCACATAAGGGTCATAGGCAATTATTTTCATATTAAACGCCAAACGGCATTTTTGTGCCAGCAAGGAACCGATACGGCCTATTCCAACCAGACCTAAGGTTTTACCGTCAAGATCTTCAGCTTTAGAAGCATATCTAATCTTCCAGTTATCTTGATGGACAGCCTGGTCTACTGCTTTTAATTGCTTTGCCATAGCCATCATTAAAGCCAATGTATGTTCAGCGACAGAAATCGAGTTCACACCAGGTGCATGACAAACCAATATTCCCTTTTCTGTAGCAGCTGCCACATCAATATTATCGACTCCCGCCCCGGTACGTGAAATAACTTTAAGATTAGGAGCAGCTTCTATAATTTCTCGGGTAATTTTGATATTTGTTCTTAAAATTATTCCTTCTACATCCGCCACCCTTTTTTTAATATTTTCTACAGTTGGATTAACTAGAATTACGGGCTCTACTTTGCCTTCCAGAACTTTCATTCCGGCAGGATTAATAGGTTTCGAAAGTAGCACTTTTTTCATAATAGCCCCTCCTTTTCAAGAACAGCTTTCAACTCCTCTTTTAGCTCTTCATTTAAAAGTAATAGTGGAATTCTTGGATTTCCACCATAGTAACCGAGCAAATCCATAGCGGCTTTCACACCGGCAACTCCGTATTTCCCTGCAGCATTGCTGCTGAGTTTACGTGCATAGACATCCAGTTTTTCCGCTTCTTTAATTTTCCCTGATTCAAAGAGTTCCTCTAATTTACAGCACATACTCGGAAGATAATCAGACATGGAAACTACACCGCCAATAGCACCAGCCTTAAGACCGGCGTATAATTTATTAATTGTTCCAGCAAGAACGTAAAAGTTTGCCCCCTTAGGAACAGCATTAACGTAGATAGAAATATCTTCCTTTGACGTATCTTTCATACCTACAATATTCGGATGTTCGGCCAATACTGACACTAAATTTGTGGAAAAGACGAGCCCACCCGCAAATTTTGGAGCATTATAAATCATAACTGGAATTGGTGACTGATCCGCTATCATTGTATAATACTTAATTAATGCTTCATCAGTCATATATTTTACAAAATAATGAGGCGCTAAAATCGTCACAAAGTCTACACCTTTATCTGCTATTTTCTTGATAAATTCGGTTGTCGCTTTTGCTGATTCTCTCATGACACCAGCGATTAAGGTCTTCTCCGAAGATATGTATTTTTGGTAAACAGCAATAATCTTAATAGATTCTTCATCTGTTAAACTTCTAAATTCACCATTGCTACCAAGTGGCATATAACCTTTTAATTTTGTTTGGTTATAACGTTCAATGTTTTCCGCAATTTTATCATATGCAACTTCTTCGTTTGAAAAAGGAGTTGTATTTGGTGTAAATACTCCTGATAACTTCTTTTTATAATCTGTACCCATATCTAAATCTCCTTTAGATTTACTATTTTATTTTTCTTTAAATATAAATATAAAACCTTGAAATTGATACAACTTTAAATATCGTTCTCCTACCTCCATTTTAAAAAATATGCAATAAGCTGATCTATTCCTAACACACCATTATAATTGATACTTTTTCCACCCTGTTTCAGCTCTCCTTTCTCACCATCCGGGTCACCCAAGCAGGTTACTATAATATCAGCTTCTCTTAAATCTTCCTTTTCGGTATAGTAATTAGTGGTAACTACTACATTCATACCGGCTGCTTTAGCGGCTAAAAGACCATTGCGGGAATCTTCAACAACAATACATTCTTCCGCTTTTAAATCACCTTTTTTCAAGCCGAGCAGGTAGATCTCCGGATCGGGTTTCTTTTTTTTTACTACATCGCCCGCCAGTACAAAATCAAACTTTATATCTTTTAGTATCTCATAAGCTATGGCATGGGCCACCTTCTCATTGGAAGTAGTACAAATGCCGACTTTGAGCCCTCTGTTCATTGCCTCTTTCATTATCCGCTTAATACCAGGCCTTAAAGGCAAAGCACCTTCTTTAATAAGCTTGATAAAGATCTCTGTTTTTCGCTTATGCATTGCTTTAATTAGCTCATCCTCTTCTTCAGGTTTTACTTCTCTATCAAATCCTTTGGTATGCAGATGATGCCGCATTCTCTCTTTACCTCCGGCAACCTGGAGTAATTCATGGTAATAGTCTGTATCCCACTCGAACTCAAAACCGAACTCCTTAAAGGTCTTATTGAAAGCCACCCGATGGCCATCCCTTTCGGTATCAATAATGACTCCATCCTGGTCAAAAATTATAGCCTTTATTTCTGCCATTTTTTTACCTCCGCTAATATAATATTATTTTGCGCAAAACTCCTTTACTACCTCAACCATAATCTTGTTTTCTTCTTCAGTCCCAACAGTAATTCTAAAGAAACCGTCACTATCATATATTTTATTCTGCGGTCTTAAAATAATACCCTTTTCTTGTGCATAAGCCACTATCTCATCTCCGGTTTTACCGGTCCCCTTGGCATCGAGAAGTATAAAATTACCATGGGAATGGAAAACGGTCATTCCTAGAATAATATTTAACTCACGCTCGATATACTTAATAATTCTTTACTCAGGCTTTTCCTGCGCAGCCTAATAATTCAATCCAGTAGTTAATTCTTTTAATAATTGCTTCTTTCGCCGCCTTATCGAGCTTACCGGGATTATATTCCTCTCTATTTACCGAGATATATTCAAAGGTGGAGTCAATCAGGGCATGCTTAAGATCGGTAGATACATTAAATTTTGAACCTCCCAGAGACACCAGCCTTTTAACCACCTCCGGTTTTAGGCCGGTTCCGCCGTGAATAACCAGAGGAACCTTCGGTCCATTGCCGTTGAAAAGATCAAAAATCTTTTCAAAACGATCAAAGTCCAGTTTGGGATTCGCCGTCTTATAGATACCGTGAGCAGTTCCGATGGCCGGCGCCAGTATATCTATCCCGGTTTCCTCAACAAAGTGTACCGCTGTTTCCGGATCACAGAGAGCAGCCTCATTCTCGGCAACCTTTATCTGATCCTCCACACCGGAAACTGTACCCAGTTCACCTTCAACAGATATGTCTCCTATTCGATGACAATAATCGACAACCTCTTTTGTCTGCCTTACATTTTCCTTGTAAACCTGTTTAGAGGCATCTATCATAATATTGGTATAACCTGCATCAGCACAGGTACGGCAAAAATCTACATCTGTACAGTGGTCCAGATGTAGACAGATGGGAATGGGAGCAGATTCAGCCAAAGTCCGATATACAGCAGCCACTACCTTGGGCTTTAAAAATTTAGATGGTGTTACAGAAATTTGTATAATTAAAGGGGCTTTTTTTTCTACAGCCGCCTCGACTACCGCTTCCATTTGAATGATATTAGTAATATTAAAGGCACCAACAGAATATTTTTCTTTAGTCGCTTTTATAAGTATTTCTTTAGCATTTACAATAGCCATGTTCTCTCCTCCTAATAATGACCGGTATTTTTTACCGGATAATTCGGTATTATTTCTTTTGTTTAATTTCATCTAAATTTATTTGTCTTCTATACTGTCAATCTCCTTTGTAATGTTGTCTGTGTCAACCTTTTGGGGTAATTTTCTTTGGTGAAAAAAATTCTTCTGGTTTGGGTAGACTTATCCCTTATTTTGTTAAGGCTTATTGTTTGGATAAATAAGTATAGTTATCCTTATTTTATTTAGTTTATGATAATACATCGTCATCTACTTTCTTATACCCTTTTGATTAATTAATTGTAATATCCTGCTTCTGTGAGTTTACACAAAACATCTACCTAGGGCTTGCCCTGATCTGGTCCGGAAAGAGTAGGTAGACTTGCTTCTATAAGGAGTTAGATTCCTTTCTCCTATGAAAGCCAAATGCAAGTTTTATTTTATATATGCTACATTGACTCTTCAAAATTATTATTTTCCCATCTTTCATTTCATTCTCTGTTATAAAATAAATTCACTTTTTTTACAGCAATATTCCAGTATCATCTTACCTCTCCTCTATTTGCTTCTTTAACTCTTTCTTTTTAGCCTGGTAGAACTGGGAAAGCTCTTTATTAAATCTCTCTTCATCAAGGTCCAGAATCTCAACAATCTTCTTAATCATTTTCTTAGAAGGAACAAGTCCTCCTATCTCATACTGTGAAATATAGATT
>JABUBM010000029.1_pt1 | contig 31028 bp, 27 predicted proteins | sample 7240321 | NCBI WGS metagenome assembly JABUBM01 (sample SAMN07256344, study PRJNA390944) | subsurface metagenome | isolation source: Methane hydrate marine sediment | place: Pacific Ocean: Eastern North Pacific, ODP site 1244 | collected 2002
AACTTTTGCTGCCTCCATTCCGTGATGTTTCTGTTTGTTATCTTCTGGCTCAATATCATTCCAGGGTAATTTACAGAGACCGACGATAGAAAACCAGGTTCGGAATAAGGGGAAATAATGGAGCGCTTCGGCTTTATCTTCAAAAGTAGGAATCTGGTTATTTATCTGATCCATAAAAATAAGCCAGGACTCATCATGCTGAGGTCCTTTATTGGCAATTCCATATCCTCCCTGCTGGGCTAAAGATTCTTTGGTTACATATTCTGAAAATTCCATTCCTTTACACTCCATACCTATATCCTGTAAAAATTTTGCATCTGCGCCATATTTTTCCACTAATATTTTCTTTATCTGTCGAATCCCTAATCCGGCAATTTTACCAAACCCTTTTCCTTCTGCCATCTGGTGAATTAATTCTAATGCTGCCTTGGTATTTCCAAAGTTAAGTTCTAACCCCTCAGTAATTTCTTTATTGAGAATATTATTTTCGTAACACTCCATAAGAAAAGCCATAGTGGTGCTAACTCCGATAGTGTCTATCCCGTAATTATCACAATAAAAATTTGCTTCTAAGATAAAATCAGGGTCAAAACATCCACAACCTCCTCCAAATCCGGCAGTAGTTTCATATTCCGGTCCATCCACCAGAACTTTTTCTCCTTTTAAAGGTCCGGTGGTTAATTCAAAACCATCCACTGCATGGGAACAACGCATGGCGCAGCCCACCCAACAGGAATCACCTGCTTGTTTCTGGGTCATACGTTGACGCCACACTTTGGAATCTATTTTAAAAGCATCAGGATGTGAACCAAATTTAAAATTATGGATGGGCAAGCAATTATAATTCTGCATATGGTCTAATAAATTAACTGTTCCTATCTCTCGCATTCCATTTTGAATATGATCTAATCCTAATATTTCTTTAGTCAATCTTTGTCCAGCTTTTTTAATAAGCTCGGGATAAGCTGCATTATTAGAACTTGCATTTACCCCGGAATATTTAACCACGATTGCCAAAATTTTCTTATCCCGGAAGACACTTCCTGTTCCTCCGCGCCCCGCTTGTTTAATCCGAACTTTCCTGCGACGCACATCATACCAGGTGACATTTAAAATTCCTAAATTGGTATTTTCTGCACCTCTTCCGGAAGAAACAATGCTAAGATTTTTTTTATCTTTTTCGTCATCAGCATATCTTTCAGTCAGTGTTTCGATAAGTAAATAAGTATCTGAATTTATTCCCGGAACTTCTTCAATAATAACTTTTCCTTTATTTCCATCAATAAAAATAATCACATCTTCTTTGGCTTTGCCCTGAATTTCCAAAAGGTCCCAACCAGAAAATTTTAAAAAAGGAGCAAGATAACCTCCCACATTATTATCATTAACTGTTCCGGTCTCCGGTGAAAGAGTTACTACATGGGTCTTACCTGTACCAGAATATTGAGTAACCCCGCAAATAGGCCCTGTACAAAAGATTATTTCATTTTCAGAGTCATTCCATTTTGTCTTTGATGAAACAGTATCCCATAAATACCATATACCATAACCTCGACCTCCGGTAAAGGTTTCCTTCACCTGAAGGTCAATGGGTTTTTCTTCAATTTTATTTTCTGAAAGGTTAATATACAAACGCCTATCAGTATAACCTTTTTCCACTTTTCCCGGCTCGAATTCAAAAGATGTTAATAATTTTTGATTTTCTTTGCTCCCTTTAAACATTGATTCTTTCTCCTTCGTTAATTCATATAAAAATTATAAGTTTCAAAATATACTTTTAAAAAATTGCTTTCATTTAAGCTATGTCTATTCATAAAACTGTAAAAATATTAATTGTAATAATTGTTTTCATTAAATCTTACCACATAACACTAAATGAAGCCATCTTACCTTTTTTAAAACCAAGGCAAGATGGCCTCATTCTCGATTATTTATTGCCAAAAAATATAGCTTAAACTTCTTTTACTTCTTTCACCTTAAGTTCAGGTAGAGGGAAGGAAATTCCAGCTGATTTAGCGGATATTGATGAAAATAGGTAAAGTAGAATTACCACCAATATTAATCCTAAAGGCAATACTAAACCTACCGACATACCATTTCCGGCCAAGATATAACCTAATACAGCGACTCCGGCAGCAGTGAGGGCATAAGGTATCTGAGTCTTAACATGATCGATATGGTCAGAACCAGAGAACATTGAAGACATAATGGTAGTATCAGAAAGTGGTGAACAATGGTCTCCCATAACCGAACCGGTTAATACTGCAGATATACCCAAAGGTAAAGGTACACCCAAAGCTAAGGCCAAAGGAACGGCAATAGGCATAGCTATAGCCATGGTTCCCCAGGAAGTACCGGTAGAAAAAGAAATAACATTACAGATTAAAAACATAACCATAGGTAGTAAAACCGGAGAGATAACTCCTTTGGCGGCATTTACCACATAAGGAGCAGTTCCGATACCGTCACAAACGCTACCTATTGACCAGGCGGAGATTAAGATTAAATTAGCTAAAACCATCATCTTGGCTCCATCTATAAAGGCATCCATCATATCAGCTAAAGTTCCAATTCTCTGAACTTTATACATTATTATAGCTGTGATTACAGCAAACATAGCTCCCCATAAAAGGGCAGTCATAGCATCGGCATCAGAAATTGCGGCGGTAAATGATTCAGCGGAAGTACCTCCACCAGTCCACCACATTCCAAACATACTAACTGCCACCAGTACTACAATAGGCGCTACCATATTTATAGTCTTCTGGGGTACATCTTCTAATACTTTTAATTTACTTCCACCAGAAAGTGGGGTTGCTCCGTCTGCAAAGACTTTACCAGTGGTCCTTGTTCGATGTTCAGCTTTTAACATAGGTCCATAATCTCTTTGAGATAGGGCAATAGCCAGGACTAATATAATAGCAAAGATACTGTAGAATCGATAAGGTATTGATTGTAAAAAGATGGTGTAAGGAGTTAAAGATACTGAAGTGCCTTCTATAGCATCACCAATAAGCCCAACTTCATACCCAACCCACGTAGAAATTAGAGCTAAAGAAGCTACCGGTGCAGCTGTGGAATCGACAATGTAAGAGAATTTTTCTCGAGAAATCCCCAATTTATCGGTTACTGGCATAAAGGCATTACCTACTATTGCAGTATTAGCATAATCATCAAAGAAAATTATTAATCCGAATAACCAAGCGGTAAATTGCCCGCCACGAGCACTTTTTACTTTATCAGTTATACTTTTAACAAAGGCTTGAGCACCGCCAGAAAGATAGATTAAACCGATAAGCCCACCGATTACAAAGTCAAATAGTAAGATAGTAGCATTCCAACTATCAGCAGTATTTTCTACCAGATAACCTAAAGTCTTAGTAACACCGCCTATGGGATTCCAACCTGTCAGAATGGTAGCACCTACCCATATACCTATAAACAGGGAAGCTAAAACTTGTTTAGTTATAAAACACAAAACAATAGCTACCAATGGTGGTAATAGAGATAAAAAACCATAACTTTTTTCTACTTCTTCTTCAGCAGCAAAAGCTATCCCAGATAATATAAAGAACATAAATATCAGCAAAATCAATAATAATAAACCCTTATACTTGTTCCAGTGATACATTTTTTAATTCACCCTCCTTAATTTAAAAAATAAAATTTTTTCAAAACTTAATTGCAGCTAATTTGCTAAGTATTTTTAGACCTTCCATATCACCTCCTGTCTTTAATTTTTTGACTCAAGACTTCTTCTAAATCCGGTCTACCAATTTCTTGTAACTCATATTTTACTCTGATTGATTTCTTATTAATTTTAACAATTCGGGATAAATCAATAGGAGTGCCAATAATTACTATATCACAATCAACAGCATTTATAGTATTTTCCAGTTCCTGAATCTGTTTTTTACCATATCCCATTGCCGGTAACAGTGCCCCTATCCCAGGATATTTCGTATAGGTATCTTTGATGGTGCCAATGGCATAAGGACGGGGATCTATAATCTCTTTTGCCCCATATTTTTGAGCAGCCACCACCCCTGCACCATATTTCATCTCGCCATGAGTTAAAGTTGGACCATCTTCAACTACTAATACCCTTTTACCTCTGATAAGTTCTGGATGGTCTATAGTGAGAGGAGAGGCAGCTTCGATTAAAATTGCTTCGGGTGCAAGCTGGTGAATATTTTCTCTAAGCTGATTTATTTTGTCTAAGTCAGCAGTATCTATTTTGTTCATCACTACCACATCCGCCATTCTCAGGTTAGCCTCTCCGGGATAATAAGTCATTTCATGACCGGCTCGATGGGGGTCGGTAACTACGATATGTAAATCCGGTTTATAAAAAGGTAAGTCGTTATTTCCTCCATCCCAGACAATTATATCCACATCTTTTTCTGCTCTTTTTAATATTTCTTGGTAATCAACTCCGGCATAAAGGATGTTACCTCTATCCAGATGAGGTTCATATTCTTCCCTCTCTTCAATAGTACAATTATAACGGTCTAAATCAGCATAAGTTTCATATCTTTGCCAGATCTGTTCTCTAAGATCACCATAGGGCATAGGGTGTCTTATTACTGCAATTTTATATCCTTTCTTTTTTAAGATATCTGTTACTTTGCGAGTAGTTTGACTCTTCCCGCAGCCAGTCCTTACCGCACATATGGATACCACAGGAAGGTTGGATTTTAACATAGTACTCTTGGGCCCCATTAACCTAAAGTCAGCACCATTGGCCAGCACGATTGAAGCCTTATCCATAACATACTGATGGGGAAGGTCGCTGTAAGCTAAGATTACCTGGTTGATCTGTTTCCCTCTTATTAGATCAGGTAATTCTTCTTCTGAATATATAGGAATACCTTCAGGATATAAAGGTCCGGAAAGTTCAGCAGGGTACTTTCTACCTGCAATATCCGGGATTTGAGTAGCGGTAAAGGCAACTACCTCGTAATTTTTATTATTTCTAAAGTATACATTGAAATTATGAAAATCTCTTCCAGCAGCCCCCATTATGATGACTTTAATTTTACTCACAAAAAAATTCCTCCTATAATATTACTTTATTCGACAAAACTTTTCAAATTCCTCTTTTTTTTATCTATTTTTTTTAATTTTTTATTAAACTTTAGCTATTGCCCTCTCCAATACATCCAAGGCTTCATCTAACTGCTCATCGGTAATCTCAAGTGAGACTAACATCCTAAGAAGGTTTTTATTGATTCCGGCAGTGGCAATAAATACTCCGTTCTTTATGCATTCCTGAACAATCTGGGCTGTTTCCTGGGTAGCCGCTTCCCTGGTCTTCCGATCTTTTACCAATTCTATAGCCCTCATCGCTCCTATACCACGAATCTCTCCTATTAAGGCGTACTTGTTTTTCATTTTAAGGAATCTCTCTTTTAGTTTTTCTCCAATCTTTAGCGCTCTGTCTAAGAGATTTTCCTCTTCAATGATATTTATCACCTCCAGGGCTGCTCGGCAGGCTACCGGGTTACCTACATAGGTTCCACCGATACATCCTCCAGGGAGGGAATCGGTAATCTCTTTTTTGGCAATTACTGCCGAAAGAGGCAGACCGGCAGCTAAAGATTTAGCCAGACAGATTATATCCGGTTCTATATCCCAGTTTTCTATGGCAAAAAACTTTCCGGTTCGGCCTATACCGCTCTGGATCTCATCGGTTACTAGTAACATACCGTATTTATCGGTCAGTTTTCTTAAGTATTCTAAAAATCCCTCCTGGGGGACATTAAACCCTCCTTCTCCCTGGATAGGTTCAATCACGATGGCGGCAACAGAGTCAGGGGTTACGGTATTTACCAGTATCTTTTCAAAATCTTCTATATTAGCCATAGGGTGAGAGGGACTGGGGAAGGGTAGTCGGTATATCTCAGGGGCAAATGGTCCGAAGTGATATTTGTAAGGCATAGCTTTGTGAGTCATGGTCATAGTTAATAGGGTGCGGCCGTGGAAGGCATTTTCAAAGACAATGATAGCCGGTCTTTTGGTATGGGCCCGGGCAATTTTCACCGCATTTTCTATTGCCTCTGCACCGGAGTTAAAAAAGGCGGCTGCTTTGGGGGTGTTTCCGGGAGCTAAATTTACCAGTTTCTCGGCTAATTCTACCAAAGGTTCATAGGGGACAGCCGTAAAATCGGTATGCAGATACTTTTCTGCCTGGTCCTTAACTGCAGCTACCACTTTCTTGTGGGTATGCCCTACGGCTAGACATCCCCATCCTCCGGTTAAGTCAATAAATTGATTACCATCTACATCAGTAACTAAGGCTCCCTCGCCATGGGCAATATAACAGGGAGAAAGGGAACTGCCCATCGGTTTGGCGATATACCTTTCTCTTCTTTTGGCTATTTCCTGGGATTTTGGCCCAGGCAAAGTAGTTTTAATTGAAATGAATTTGGTCATATAGTTGTGCCTCCTTAAACTTAATTTTTAATTTATTAAAAATTATTAAAAATCTTTTATATTAAAATAAAATTTTACAATTTATTTTATACTTTTAATTCAATGAATTATCTTTTAATATCTTATTATATCTTTTGAGAAACCTCAAGTATATTTATCTTTCTCCTCTTCAACTCTTCCAAGAAGTTTTCATAGATTTTTCCTTCTATGGCATCTTCAGGAGCTACTATCCCTTTCCTGGTTATCTCTCCTTTCCCCAACATTACCGTGGCAATAGCTTCCGGAAAGGCGGTAACTCTCCCCATTGCAGAAATACCATTCTCGGTATCTGCCTCTTCCCACATATAATAATCGATCCTCATCTTCTGGCCATCTTTTATCCCGATAACTGTATTCCACATCACACAAACATCAGTTTCACCTTCTAAGGGCTGAAGCTTGGGAGTCATTATGTGGGATAAAAACTCACGAGGAGATATCTTTATTCTTTTAAATTCTATCGGGGTGGAATCTAACATACCGCATTCTTTTAGCACCCCTGCTCCTTCCCAATGACCCGGCCAACGAATAGTTTTTTCCGCACATTCTTTAAGTTGTGTTCGGGTATAAAGAAAACTGGGCATTCCCGGAGTAATAGCACAGGCTAATTCCTCATCTTTCCCTAATTGGTTAAATCGAAAATTTTCAAGATCATCCATTGCGTTTGCTTCTACAATTTTACCGTTCTTCACTACATCTACTTTAACCATATATTCTCTTAAAACATGTTCAAAAGCCCAGGTAATCATATATTTCAATGGATGATTTTTAGCAAATTCTTTAGCCGGAACACCTCCGCATCTGGCTATAGCTGAATCTGCTCGGTCCATTTTCTTAATGCCTTCACCTAAAGTAATATTAGTTAAGCCGGGAGCAAAACCCATTCCATCAATAAAGGTTACTCCATTTTTTATTGCTTTTTGGTGAAGTGATTCTCCGTATTCATCTAAGGTCATTCCATTGGGAATTTCTAAACCCTCAACCTCATATTTATCCGGTTTCCTATGATATTCTTCCAATATATCCACAATATTAAGTCCGGCCTCAATGGCCATATCCACAACTTTATAACTACATTTCCTATCAGGTAAAGTAATAGCGCCCACATCATATTGTTTCATTAGTTTCATAGTCTCTTCTCGGTTGTTAACATCGATTGCGTGGAGAATTATCTTATCACTATTTATCCATTTTTTAGTCTTTTCCAGTGTATTCTCTCTCCTGCCGGTAATTCCTATAATCCCTACTTCTCCAACTTTGCTATTTTTGGCTAAATCCCAGGCAACAGCAGAGCCCATCTTTCCCGAACCTCCAAAAACCAAAACCTTCATATTCTTTTCCTCCTTCTTTGGTTACTTAGCTAGCTGGTTAACTTGCTAGTTAGTTTTAAGACGATATTTGCTAATAAAAAATCTACCAAATATAATAGGCAATTAATGATAGAGCTTCATTAATTGCCTATTATATTCCCCTTTTTAAATGAAGCGCTCCATCTGAGGGTAGCGCTCCATCTAAATCCGGAAATAGATTTGATGACAGTCTTACAGTTGTTCACTGTAAGCCCAGTAAAAAGATTTTTTATATAATCCTTTTACTTCGGCGGAAATACCTTTCAAGATGAATTTTAATCCTTCATCTTTACTTATTATTGTCCGCACCTCTACCTCACACCTGTATTAGTGTAAGTCAATACTAATTTATTAATATAATTATATCAATTTTCTTTGAATATTCAACCACTTCCTTCTTATTAATTCACCAATTAATTAGATTATATTTCTTCTATACTTTCTTTGTAAAATATATTTCTTTTTTCTAACTCTTTCATTACTTTTTGATATACTTCGTGTTCTCTTCCTATATATTCTGGGGGACAGACTCCCGGATATTGGAATTCTCCGTGGGCAACCAACCGGACCATAATCGCACAGGGAAACCCGGTAGCGCGAGACATAGAAGTAGCTTTCTCTTCTTTATCGTAATAATCTATCAAGTCGTAAGTATAACGCAGAATTTTTTCATCTTTTTTGCCTTGAACCATCACTCTCATTACGGTTAGTTCTTCTTCTCCCTCTTCTAATTCCCACTTAGGAAAGAGTAATTTGGAGGTAAGATCTATAGGTTTAATTTTTACTCCTCCTACTTCTATAGGTTTATCACTAAAAAATCCGGTCTCCCTTAACATCCGCATCTTTTCAGCATAACCCGGATAACGCAAGGTCTTCTCTTTCATAGAAGGAATTTTAATAGTATAAAGCAGACTGCGAAGCCCATCGGTATTAAAAGCCTCTAAAGTTCCAATCTTAGGTAAATTAACCAATTCAAGATCAGAAAGTGCAGGCTTTTCTACAATTTTTCCGCATTCTATTAATCTTGCCGGTCTCATATATTCTTCTATAACATCTTTGGGAGACCAGGCAATCTTATACTCGTAAGGCCATTCTCTTATTACCGGAAGACCTCCTACTAAAATAGTAGTACTTTCGGTTTCATCCATTAAGCTATCGACATGACCTACAATCATATGACTCATCCCCGGAGCTACTCCCATATCCACCACTGCAGTTACTCCTCTACTTTTAGCAAGTCCATTTAGACTTAAGGTGTCTTCAGCCATAAACGATATGTCAACTATGTTCTTTCCAGCTTCAATAACCGACCGCAACATATTAAATCCTAAAAACCCCGGGACGGCACCAATCACAATATCTTGATCAGCAGCTATCTTTCTAATGGTTTCCGAACTGGATAAATCCGCTTTTATTCCTCGTATATCTGTTTCTTTGGTTAATTCATCCAATTTTTTTTCATCAATATCTGCTACAGTTACTTGAAAATCTTCATCTTTTGCCAAATCTTTGGCAATTAATCCACCTACCAAACCACAACCCAATACTATTGCTTTCATATTACTATTGTTTCCTTTCTATTTTTATCTATTTATCGCTTACCAAAAGTTTCATATATTTTCCGATTTCGTCAATATTTTCTAATTCTTGTGTGGCTTTTATAATATCGTCCATTCTGGAAGGAGATATTTTTTTCTCAGAGTTAGCTTTAAATTTAGAAATAAGTTCTTCTTCGCTTAAAGGTCGTTCTGGTTGGCCTTTGGCAAAATCTTCCTGTTTCCTAAATGCCCCTTTAGAGGTTTTAATGGTGACAATAGCTCTTTTTATTTTGGGAAAGAGGGCATCGATTTTGGGATTAGCTATTACCTTTATCTTATCGAGCAAGGACCAGACTAAAGGATCTCGAAGGGCATCTTCTTCAAAATCAGAAGGGAGGACATTACCTTTAGCTACAGCTACCGCTATACAATAAGGGAGAGAATGGTCAGCTGTCTCTTTAGTAGTTGGTTTATATTTACTGGGGTCAGAGAGAATATCTGCCCCCCGAGTAGTAGTCTCTACCAAAACTTCTTTTACTTCTTTTGGGTCAATACTATTTTCCTGAATAACTTCTAAAGCAGCAGTAATGGGCTGATGAGTTAAAGCTTCAGTAGGAAAAGCTTTATAACCACATTGATTAATCAGAAATTTATCTCCCAATCCTTTGGTTAAAACATCTCTATCCCATTTTACTTTATTCAGCACTTCAAATAATCCTTCTTTACCTTCAAATACTTCTACCGGACCGGTATAACCTTTGTTGGCCAGTAAGGCAGCTCGGACACCCGCTTCTACTGCTAAAGGGTCTGCGGCATTTTTCATATTGGTGAGATGACCAGCCACTACTCCCCCTAAAGTAAAATGAGCAGAACCGCCAATTCCTATGGCCGCAACTATCTCTCCCTCACTTAAACCCAACATTCTTCCAGCTGCGACCGGACTTACCAATTGAGTTAGAGTAGCATGATGCCAGCCTATCTCCCGAACTCCCGGAAAAGCAGCCAGGCATAAACGCATCTCTAATTCATAGGCAATTATTATTCCTACCAGCACCTCTTTCCCATTTTTCTTCATAAATTCTCCGGTACTAAGCACAGCGGGAATAATATCTGAAGGATGAGAGGGATCCTGTTCCCAGTAGATGTCATTATAATCGAGAGCCCTAACCAGGAGGGAATTTATTAAAGTAGCCTGGGGTAAATTTGCCTTTGTTCCCCATCCGATAATAGCAGCCTGCTCTTTTCCTCCCAAATCCTGAATATAATTATAAGCTGCTTGAGTATCTTTATTATCGAGAGCAGAAAAGGCACACCCCACACTATCTAAAAGAAATCGCTTGGCTTCTTCTATAGCTACAGAAGGAATATTTTTATAATTTAATTCCAGGGCAAATTTAGCCCATCTTTGACTTATAGTCTCCATTTTTATCTTTCACCATCCTTTCAACTAGGTCTTCAGTTTATAGTTGAGATTGTTTCGTCATTTCACTCCTCACAATGACATTTTTTATGTAGCCCCTCTACAGTAGAGACACGGCGTGCCGTGTCTTCTTTTTCACCACGGCAACGCCGTGGTGCTACCAACACAAAACTTTTTTGTATAATGTATAGCTTTTGCTGTAGGGGTCGAATTTATCCGACCCGAGTTTTTCGGGCTCGATGAATCGAGCCCCTACTTCTGGCTCCTGAATTCTGGCTTCTGAATCTTTAACTATTAACTTATAACCCACATCTTATTACTTATTACTCATTACTGATTACTGATTACTGATTACTTTTTTTGCTACTTCTCGGGCCACATCTAAAGTTGAAGCTGTTCCGCCTAAATCATAGGTCTTAACTTTTCCTTCCTCAATAACCTGGGAAATAGCATTCTCTAATCTTTGAGCCAATTCTTTTTCCTCTAAATAATCCAACATTAATTTAACTGTTAAAAGCATCGCCATGGAATTTACTTTGTATTGCCCTGCATATTTGGGAGCAGAGCCATGAGTTGGTTCAAAGAGGGCATAATTATCTCCGATATTAGCACTGGAGGCAAACCCTAAACCACCTATCAATTGGGCACAAAGATCAGAAACTATATCTCCGAACATATTGGAAGAAACCAGGACACTATAATTTTGAGGGTTTTTAACCAACCACATACACATTGCATCTATGTTAGTCTCCCAGAGTTCGATTCCAGGATATTCTGAGGCAATCTTGCGGGCTTCCCTTACCATCAACCCACTGGTTTCTCTTATTATATTAGGCTTTTCCACAACTGTAACCGAATTTCTTTTAAATTTTTTAGCGTATTCAAACCCTTGTCGAACAATCGATTGGCAAGCCTTCCGAGTAAAGATTCTACAAGACAAAGCAATATCTTCTAAGGGGGTATCCATAAATCTTTTCATCTTGGGATGGTTTTCTACAAGAGAATCCATTACCTCTTTGGGCAGAGGATGAAATTCCACTCCACTGTATAATCCTTCGGTGTTTTCTCGAAAAACCACTAAATCTATATCATCACGATAATTAAGAGGATTACCTTTATAAGCTTTGCAGGGCCTTAAGTTGGTATGTAATTTAAATTCCTGTCGTAATCTTACAATTGGGCTTGAATAAACATAGCCTTTTCCTTTAAGCTCGGAAGCAAGTTCCTTTTCTGCTTCCTCTTTAGGTTTGGAAGTTATTGCCCCGAAAAGACAACAGTCAGTCTCTTTAAGAATTTTTATAGTCCTATCAGGTAAAGGATTTCCTTCTTTTTTCCAGAATTCCCAACCCACGTCACCAGGTATATAATCAGCATCAAGCTTTAGCTCATCCAATACAACCTTCGCTGCCTCCATTACATCATTTCCGATTCCATCGCCCGGCAGCCAGGCTATCTTATATTTTGCCATTTTTATTCTCCCTTCCCTATTTTCAATATTTTTTTAGTATGAGGAATAAGTCCCCCATCTTTAAGAATCCCTAATACCGATTCCGGTAAAGGAGGGAAGTTAAAAACTCCCTTTTTACAAGATAATTTACCTTTTTCAAAATCAATAGTAATTGTCTCACCTGAAGATATATTCTCCACTGCTTCTTTACACTGAACCAAGGGGAGTCCCTGATTGATAGCATTTCGGAAAAATATTCTGGCAAATGATTTTGCAACAATTACCCCTACGCCAGCATATTTAAGACAGGCTGCGGCTTGTTCCCGAGAACTACCACAGCCAAAGTTCCTTCCCGCGACAATAATATCTTCCTTTTTAACTTCTTTGGCAAATTTCGGATCAAGGTCCTCCAGGGCATGAATAGCCATCTCTTTTGGATCTGTTATGGTATAAGTATATTTACCCGGAAAGATGACATCAGTATTTACATCATCACCATATTTCCATACTTTCCCTTTAATGCTCATTTTATATCACCCCTTACATCGGTAATCTCACCATAGAGGGAAGAAATAGCAACGGTTGCTGGGCTAGCCAGGTAAACTTCTGCCTCTTTACACCCCATTCTTCCCTTAAAATTTCTATTAGCAGTACTCAAACAAACCTCTCCCGGGGCCAAAGCCCCTTCATGAGCTCCTAAGCAGGGACCACATCCTGGATTCATTATTACTGCCCCACTTTTAACCAATTCTTGAAGAATTCCTAATCCCATCGCCTGGGTAAAGACCTCCATCGATGCAGGAAAGACTAAAAGTCTAACCCTGTTAGAGATATTTTTGCCACGAAGAATTTCGCTGGCAATTTTTAAATCTTCTAATCTCCCATTAGTACAAGTTCCAATTAGAGCTTGATCTATTTTAGTTCCAGCAATTTCAGAAACAGGTTTTACATTGTCTACAGTGTGAGGACAAGCAATTTGAGGATCTAATTTACTTATATTATAGTCGATAATCTTCTCAAAGTTGGCATCCGTATCTGATTTTATTATTTCATACTTTTTATTAGTTCTTGCAGCAAGCCACTGAATAGTTTTTTCATCCGGTTCTACATAGCCGATCTTTGCCCCCATCTCCACTGCCATATTACATAGAGTCATTCTACCCCCGATATCCATATCCTTAATTACTTCTCCGCTAAATTCCACCGCTTTATACAGTGCTCCATCTGCACCTAAATCTCCAATAATATGGAGAATAATGTCCTTGGGATATATTCCCGGTGGAATTTCACCTTTAATATTTATCTTGATGGTCTCTGGCACTCTAAGCCAGATTTCATCTGTAGCCCAAATGGAAGCAACTTCACTCCTGCCGATACCGGCTGAACAAGCTCCAAATGCTCCATAAGTAGTGGTATGTGAGTCGGCTCCCAATACAAGAGTCCCGGGGATGATGTGTCCTTTTTCCGGAAGAATCTGATGACAGACTCCGGTATTAATATCATAAAAATTCTCAATTTTCTGTTCCCGGATAAACTCTCTTATCTCTTTATGATTGATCGCATATTTTTCTGTTGCTGCTGGAACACAATGATCCAGGGGGATTACTATTTTCTCCGGATGTTTTACTTTATTAATTCCAATCTGTTTGAATTTTTTTGCTATAGCGGCGGTATTATCGTGGGACATTACTACATCCGGAGAAACGGTCACAATTTCTCCAGTAATTACACTTTCTCTACCCGATTTAAGGGCTAATATCTTCTCTGCAAAGGTCTTTCCCATCTCATAACCTCCTTATTTGGTTAGTTGGTTAGCTGGTTAATTCAGTTAACTAGTTTTAGTAAGACAAGTCTTCTGTTTATTAAGAAATTTATTATTTGAATAGTAAAGATACTTTTTTTAATAATATCTTTTAATTTAAAATTATATTTTGATATTTAAGTTTATCTAAATTGCTCGAGGTTGGTAAAATCAGCATGGTGAACAATAATGGCTTCCGGAGTTCGCTTGGAACAATCTCCTTCCCAGGAATGGGAGGCAATAATATGCATTACTTCTTCGGGAATACCCTGACTGTAACAAAGACCCACTCCGGATATGGGGTGACGAACTAATTTCCCTAAATTGCTTTGAATAAACTTCCCATTCTCCTCTTTATATTCTACTAATTTCCCAATATCGTGGAGTAACGCCCCGGCAACAAGATAATCCTCATTTATTTTCACTTTATCTTCATAGACACTTTGAAGAGCTTTCGCGGCCCCTATCGAAACATTTACTACTCCTCTAATATGTTCAATCATATTACACGGACAAGATTCAATTAATAAAGTAAAAGGCATTCTCTGAAGATCTTTTATTTCCCAACCTCCGGTTGAAAGAGCAACCTCCCACACTTTCAAAACCTTTTCCTTTAAATCTGAATTTTTAATTAAATTAAATTCTGGAATAAATTTTAATAAATCTTCTTTCATTTTTTCCTCCTTATTCCTCATAAGGTATTTTGATATCTAAAAGCGGGGCATGTTGTTGAGCCCCATAAACATCGGTCTCCCCGATGCTTCCTGAATCCACCGGTCTTACAATAGTTGCCTTTATAGCATTAGCGGGGTCAAATTCTACAAAATGAAGAACTTTTTCAATAGGAACATGGTAGAGTTTGGCAATAAGTTCTTTGGTAATTACTTTGGTTTTCTTAACTTTTTCGTAAGTTTCCTTATCTTTAAAAATTATATCAAAGGTCAACTCAAAGGGGCCGGCATTTTTGCTTCTGATTACTTTCACTAAATCTATAATAGAAACTTCTTTAGTCATTTATATATTCTCCTTTTAAACTCTTTATTATTTTAAACTTCTACCATTTCTATGGAAAAAAGTTCATCAGGGTCATCGACTTCTACTAAATGATGAATATTAAATTTATACACCGCTCCGGTAGGTATATCTGAAGGAGCATAAGGGAAAGCTAAATTACCGGCAGTAGCAATGCGGCCTTTATAAGAATAATGCATTAAAGTAGAACGAGCAAAAGCACAAATAGTATTGGCCAGCCCCTGATCTTTAGCTACAACTTCCAAAATAAGACAAAGTTCATGAGAGGTAATCTCTTTTTGAGGCTCTAATTCTCCCATTACCCCATTCTTCCCGTAGATATGAAAGATTAATCGGTAATCTTCCGGAGGAATATCACTAAAGTAAGTAAGTACAGTGTCACGGACATGTTTTTCACATTCATCGATCTGCTTAATCATAATAGGATCTCTTACGCCAGCGATACATATAGTTCGATAAGCTACCTTGTTTGCCCCTTCTAATTTTATATTAATGGTTTCGCTCTTCTTTAGTTTGGAGCCCGATACCTTTACTGCTCTTTCGCTATATTGTTCAAACTTACATCCGGTAACATCAACTACTCCTTCTGGGCCAATAATATGAAGTGGGCTTGACTTTTCGTATAGAGTGTGGGCAGCTATTGTGCTGGGGATACATTTTCGCAGGGTATTAGTCGGTTCTACTATAAAACAATCCTCTCTTAAATATGCCATCATACAATCAGAGGTGGTTCCGGGAGTGGAGGCCATGGCTCCACATTCTAAAATCTTTCCCATGTGTAGAGCCAATCCGGGATCATATCCTTCTTTAATGGGGAGAGCGGCAAACATAGCCGGGTCATTGGAACGACCGGCGATAATAACCTCTGCCCCCATCTCTAAGGCTTTTATATGAGAGTGAACACCCATTACCGCCACAATTCGAGTAGCTTCTTCTATATCCTTAAAAGTTAATTCGAGAACAGGGCCTAAAGGTTTTATCTTCCCTTGAGCCAACTTTTTTTGAAGATAATCTTTTTCAACTTCAGCATGAATTAAGGCCATCTTAAAGTGTAGGTTTTTCTCTTTGGCAATTTCTTTTACTATTTCTGAGGTCCAATTAAGATGGACTTCGGCACCGGAACCCCCGGCAGAACCGATAATAACCGGGATTTTATGTTCACAACCTGCTGTTAACATTAAAGTAAGGTCTTTTTTGGTTGCTTCTTTGCTTACAATACCCACTCCTGCTCCTAATTTATGGGGACCGGCATCGGTGGATCCGGCATCAGCAGCTATAACATGAGGTCTTTTTTCTAAACCTTTCTGAAAAGATTCTGCTGGGAAACCATATCCCAACATCCCTACCGGTGATAGAACTCTTATCTCTTTCATATTGTAACCTCCTCACTTTTACTAAATAATATTCTTTGAATATCCTAATCTTTGTTCTACTTTTTCCAGTTCTTAATATAATTTTCGATCTAATTTTATATTTTCACCAAAACTTCCCTTACATTTCTCAAATGTTTCAGCATAGCTTCTCCGGCTTTTTTAGTATCATGTCCTTTAATGGCCTGCAATATTGCCTGGTGTTCTTGATATTGCTTTTCTCGTCTCCCTGTCATTTGCCAGGTCTTCTCTCGAGTATCTTTTAACAGATCTAAGTGTAATTTTATTATATTAACAAAGACAAAATTATGAGATGCGCTGGCAATAGCTAAATGGAATTCGGTATCCGATTCTGTTTTTTTCTCATCTTTCAGTTCTTCTTCCTCGTTCATTTTATTTAGAACTTGTTCAATTAATTCTGTGTCTTCAACAGTGGCTCTCTGGGCAGCAATTTTAGCAATTTTTACCTCAAAAATCTCTCTTGCTTCTAAAAGTTCTAAAATGGAAGATTTTTCTAAACTTAAGATAATATTTTCTGTATTACTATAGCCATTTTTTCTTATCTCTCTAACATATCTTCCCCCACCAGCCTGACTTTTAATTAGGCCTCTTGATTCTAAAACTCGAAAAGCCTCCCGTAAGGAATTTCTACTGATAGATAATTTTTCAGCCAGTTCTCTCTCCGGAGGAAGTTTGTCCCCGGGTCTTAATTCATTTCTTTTGACTAAATCCATAATTTGTTCTATTGCGCTCTCATATAAACGGACAGGAGCAATTTCTTTAAATTTCATATTTACCTCTTTTTGTAAAGTGATTGGGTCACTGGGTGACCCAATTTACTATTTTAAATATACCACACGGTGTTTAAAAAATCCTTCTTTTTTTTGAAAATTTTTTAATTTTTTTGAAGTGGTATAAATTATACGGATAAAACTGAAGATAGATAGTTAGTTCTCGCAGTTGGGACCAGATTAACCTGAGTCCATTTTACAAATAAACAAATAATAAGAGACATCCACTAAAGATATTTTCATACAATTTTTTTCAACAAGTCTTATAATAACTATGCCTTTAGATATTTAGTTTAAAATCTCAAGGACAAACAACTAAGACCCCCATTAACCTTTCTATATTCAGATGTGTTCACTACAATCACTTTAAAACCAGCAGCTTTAATTTTTTCTTTAGTTTTAGGATAACCTGCCGGAACTAACACGTAATCATTTACCCTAATACAATTAGCTGAATATGTTTCTTCTTCATCAATCATTATTTTATTAAACTTTTTAAATTCTAAATTATTTATAAATTCACCTGTAACAAGAAGAACATTATCCTCTAAATACGCTAAACCACTTTTTAAATGAAGCATCTCTGAAATTTCTACAATCGAACCGGACATTCCATATTTTCCCAAAGCTTTTATTAATTGTTCTGCCCCTTCTCTGTTGGTCCTCTTTGAAAGCCCGATATAAAAATGGTCTTTTACCATCATTACATCTCCACCTTCAAGAGTTCCGGGTTCTTTTATATATTCAATATCATTATAATATTTTTTAATTACTTCTATTATTTCTTTTTCTTCACCTTTTCTTGACGATGCTCCCGAATTTGTTATCGCCGCAAATTTTTTTGTACAAACTGCTACATCCTCAATAAAACAAGAATCGGGAAATCTTTCATCTGCCTTCAATACAGTTACTCCAACTCCGCAAGATTTTAAAGCCTCGATGTAGGCATCATGTTGTTTTATAGCTAATCCATAATCCGGTTTTCCCAACTCAAGAGCTGATGTTATGCCATTTACCAATGAATGACCTGGTCTTCTTACGATAGCATTTTTAAACATTTAAATATTACCTTCTTGTTTAATAAATTTTAAATATTTTTAGAAATGATTAGAAGTAATATTATATGAAGATAAGAGTAAAGATGAGAAGTTGGTTCTTGAAGGGGGCGGATTTCTCCGACCCCTTTTATTAAATTTATTTTTTAATAGTTGTTTTAAATACCAAAATCTATAATTGATTTATCTTATATATCTAAAAATTTAAAAGAAGAAATTATAGCCTCTCTAAAATTTGTTCTTGCCTTTCTTAATCTTTCGGTTTGCGCTTTTAGTTCTTCGGTAAAGGCTGCGGGCATCTGGATATTTTTAAAGATTTTGCTCATCCTCTCCATTTTCTCCAGATATTTTACCACCCTTAAGGAGAACTGTTGAATGTATTCAGCCTTAGTATAATCTTTATCCAGCTCACGGATGAATAAGGTTTTTAAATCCTCGTATTTTGGTATTAGGCCAACGGGAGTTTCAATGGCTTTGTATTCACCGTAAACTCTCCCCTCTGCCCAGAGAAGCCATACTCTTTTATCCATTTTCCCATTTAAATATTTACCAGTTTCATCCTTTAAAAAATAATTAGTGGCATAGATTTTGGGAATTACCTTAAGATCTTTAGTAAATTTTAGATGATTTTCTATATAAGTTCCCAGCGGCACCGAAATAAAGTCAAGATTGGCCATCGGATTGTATTTCCTCACCCCTCGGGCACCAAGTGTTGCGGCAGTGGTTTCAGATTCGACTGTAGCCCCCAGAAAAACACCATGTGCCCAGGTAAGTGATTCCACTATAGGTATAGTGGTATCAGAATCCCTTCCTCCATAGAAAATAGCTTTTACCGGTACCCCACCGGGATCATTTGCCTTGGAATCAATATTGTTCAGTTCGTTCAACTTGAGGGTGTATCTTGCATTCTTATGGGAACAAGGAATTTCCTTGTCATGGTTGTCTTTTTTCCCTTCGAACCACTCTCCTGAAAAATTAATCCCCTTATCCGGGATATCTTTTTTCATCCCTTCCCAGTAAGGGACTCCATTATTAATCAATACATTAGAGAAGATAACTTCACCTGGTTTAGTTAACGCCTGATAAATCACAGGATCATTTTCTGAATTTACACTATGGATGATACCAAATATGCCTGACTCCATATTTACCGCCCTTATTACCCCGTCAATTTTTTTAAGATAAGCGATATCATCACCAACTACAGACTGGCCAGGAATCATGGCAGTACTGGTCTTGCCACAGGCACTGGGATAAGCCCCGGTAAAATAGGTAATCCGACCATTTGGACCATGAACACCCATTATAAACATATGCTCAGCTAACCATCCTTCTCTTTGAGCTTTATTAATAGCCAACCTGAAAGCCAATTTCTTTAATCCCAAAGAGTTACCGGCATATTGATTATTAACCGAGTAAACTCTATTTTCTTCGAGGTCAATATAAATCCTTCGTTTATCTATATCTACGCTAACTCCATTTTCTAATCTTCCGGCAGAATGAAGGAAGAAAAAGAAATCAGGAGAGCCATTAAGTCTTTTAAATTCTTCATAAGCTGGCCGATAGAGGATATCTTCACTATGGGCTACATAGGCAGAATCGGTAATCTGGAGGGCTTTCAAGGAAAATACCGAATTGTTTGGACCGAGAGAAAAGAATCTTACTAACATCTCTTTCCCGGCCATACTACCATCAAGGAAAGAACATATTTCTTTTAGTCCTTTTTCTTTTTCTATTGAATTTACCTTTATCCCCCAATCTACATCTTTAGACAACAAATACTTGGTATTAGCTTTATCTCTTCCTTGATCATAATAACCATCAAAGTGAATAGTATGGCCTTCCATCTTTAATTTCGCTTCTTCACCATTAATCAAAGCTAATTCTCTTACATAGGCAATATCTTCTTTTGAATCAGTTATCACAACTACTTTTACTGGCTTACAAAGTTGAATAGCTTCTTCTACTACTTTTATAACATGCTGATTATTTAGTTCTTCTAACTTCTGTAAATCAATTTTATCCATTTATCCTTCCTCGCTTTTCCTTAAAGATTACCTACAATTTTATTAAAAAACATCAACTTCTGTATACTTTTATAATCTCTCCGTATCCCAGAGAAACAGTTATTTTCCCATCATCAAATACGACATTCCCTCTAACTATAGTCTTTTCCGGTTTTCCATATACTTCCCATCCATCATACACCAGGGCACTATCTCTACATTTGGTGAACATTTTATCCTTGGAAATAACATCTTTTTTGTCAGGATCAAAAATTACAAAATCTGCATCTGAACCAAGGGCAATTATCCCTTTTTTGGGATATAAACCAAACACTCTTGCAGGATTTTCACAAATAAGTTCGACCATTCTATCCAGCTCCATCTTTCCTTCTTTTACTGCTGTGAAAAGTAAGGGCAATCTGGTAGATAAACCTGGGAATCCCGCAGGAGGAACAAATATATCTTTACTGCCACTTTCCTTTTCCTCTTTGGTATAGGGGGCATGATCACTTCCGATAATATCAATACTTCCATCATTTACCATTTCCCACATCCCCTGCCGCTCTTCTTCACTCCTCAAAGGAGGATTGCATTTAGCAAACACTCCTACTTTATTAAGAGCATTCTCATTAAGGAATAAGTAATGAGGACATGTTTCTGCAATAGCATATACTCCTTTACATTTTGCTTCATTCACTAATTCTACTACTTCCGGAGTGCTGATATGGCACATTTCTATTTTCGCGCCGGTCTTTTCCGCAAAGAGTAAAATTTTAGAAGCTGTTTCTATCTCTACAACTGGCGGCCGGGACCTCCCATGATATATCGGAGAGATTTTACCTTCACTTCTTAAGCGTGCAATATTTTTATTTATCATATCATTGTTTTCTGCATGAAAACCGATCATTACGCCTGTCTGGGCTACCTTTTCCATAAGTTCATATTGGTCACCGGTATTTGGGGCAGTAAGCCCGATAAATTCCTCTTTTCTTCCGGGAGGAGCTTCATGCAGAAAAGTTTTAAAGGCAACTATACCGGATTTTGCACAAGGGATAATATCATCCAGGCAATCTGTTCCTGCAGCCCCAAAAAAAGCAATATCAACCACGACCTCTTTTTCTGCAATGTCCATTCTTCTTTCTACTATTTCGGGGGAATGAGGTGGAGGAACAGAGATGGGCATTTCAATTATAGTAGTAACCCCGCCCAAAGCTGCATCTTTTGAACCGCTTTCAAAAGTTTCTCTTTCATCATGGCCTGGGGCTCTGATATGGACATGAGGGTCAACGGTTCCAGGTAAAACCATTTTTCCTTCTGCATTGATAAATTTTTCAGCCTCTAATTCTTCTTTACTTATGGCAGTAATTATTCCGTCTTTTACTCCTATAAAACAATCTATCAATCTGCCATCTATAAATACTTTATCTGACTTAATTACTAAATCATATTTATTCATAATTTATCCTCCGTATTGTTACTCTTCAACTGTTAGTTTATATTATAACTTAATACTGCTTCGTGGAAAAATTATTTTTGGATTATACACTACCGGTGACTAAGGCCAAGAGGGCCATTCTAATGTAGAGTCCATTATGGGCCTGTCTAAAATAAGCAGCCCCTTCATAATCATCAACATCAGTAGATATTTCATCTACTCTCGGTAGAGGATGAAGAATAGTGATTCCTTTTTTAGTCTGATCAATTAGAGCTCTATTTATAATATATGAACCTTTAACTTTTTCGTATTCTGCCAGGTTTTCAAAACGTTCTTTCTGTATCCTGGTAACATAGACTATATCGCTAACCGATAGAGCTTTTTTTAGATCTTCGGTCTCTTCAATTTCCGCTCCCCGACTTCTTAAGTCAGCAGTTATTTCTTCAGGCATTTTTAGAGATTTTGGAGAAACAAAGATCATCTTATTACCATAGAGAGCCATAAAATAACCTAAAGAATGGACAGTTCTTCCATTTTTTAAGTCTCCCACAAAGGTAACAGTATGACCTCTTAAGGCTCCCTTTTCTTTACGGATAGTATATATGTCTAAGAGGGCCTGAGTGGGATGCTGTCCACTCCCATCACCTGCATTAATAAAAGGGTGTTCTGCATTATCAGCAGCAATCTGAGCTGAGCCTTTCATAGGATGGCGCATAACAATAACATCTACATAGCCATCAACTGTTCTGATACTATCCGCCAAAGATTCCCCCTTAGCTGCAGAAGAACTGGCTGCGCTGGCTACCGTAATTACCCGGGCACCCAGTCTATTGGCTGCGGTTTCAAAAGAAAGACGGGTTCGAGTACTGGGCTCGAAAAATAAGGCAGCTACCACCTGGCCTTCCATATTTCTGATAATTTTTCCATCTTTAACCTGCTCTTCAAAATTTGCAGCGGTGTCCATAATCAAACCAAGTTCTTGCGGCGAAAATTGAGCAGTATTTATTATATCTTTTCCTTTTAACATTAAGTTAACCCCCTAACTGTCTTAATAAATTGTTTAAATCTTCTTTAAATTTTGTTCCCTCAATCCTTTTATATATTTTTACAGCACTAAAGTAAACAAGTTTGTATGAATTTTTAAAAATACAATTATATGACTAATTATATATAAAGATACTATCTAATATCAATCTTTAATAGGACAAAACTTTAAAAAATTTTCAAAATGCAAAAAAGTTACTCACCGTCAGTAATAATTTTTAATTTTCGCAGAGCCAGGATTAACCATACTTCATCACCGGTATTTAAACTCATGCTGGCAAATATCTCCTGAGGCAGCTTTACCCTCAAAGAATTTTTTCCGGTTATAACAGTGCAACAGACCGTAGAAGATGATTCATTAATTTCAGTTAATTTCCCTCTGACCCTGTTTACATCAGGTCCGGGAGGTTTGGTATCAGAAAGGTAGATATCTTCCGGTAAAATTGCCACCTTCTTTATTTTTTCTCTTTCACTGGAAACTACCAGAGAAATATCGTCACATTTTACCTCTACCAACCCAAAACTTAATCCATTACAATAATCACAGGTTAAAATATTAGGTGCCCCGATAAAATCATTAACCGCCTCTGTGGGATGAAAAAATATTTCCTTGGGAAGACCTATCTGTTCTACTCTGCCTCTATCGAGCACAGCAATACGTTGGGCCATTTCTTCTGCCTCATAAAAATTATGAGTAACGTAAAGAGTAGTGATACCCAATTTTTTCTGTAGTATTTTAAACTCAGTCCTGAGATGTTTAGAAGTACGATAATCCAAACTGTTCATCGGTTCATCAAGAAGTAAAATATGAGGAGAATTAGCTAATGCCCGGGCCAAGGCCACCCTCTGTTTCTCTCCCCCGCTCAATTCCTTGGGATAACGAGATGATAAGTGTTTTATCTTCATTATTTGAAGGAGTTCCTCAACCTTTGCGTTTATTTCGTTTTGAGGTCTTTTTTGCACCTTCAAACCATAGGCGATATTGGCAACTACATCGAAATGAGGAAACAAATTCAATTCTTGAAATAAGTAACCTATTCTCCTCTTGTTAGCGGATAACCCGTCTACCGGTTTATTATCAAATAATACAGACCCTTCATAGTCGATTAACCCGGCAATAACATTCAATAAAGTGCTTTTCCCTGCCCCATTCGGTCCCAATAATACTAACAACTCTTTATCAAATATTTCCAAGTTAACATTTTTACAAACATATTTAAAAATGTTTTTAAGCTTGATAGATGACATATTACCTCCATCGATTAGTCAACTTCTTTTCTAAAAAGGCAAAAAATTTCTCAAAAGAAAGACACATTACTCCTAAAACTATTAGACAAACTATAATAATGTCTATACGGATAAGGCTTTCGGCCTTCATCATCAAGGCACCAATCCCGGTAGGAATAGCTACCATCTCTGCGGCTATTATCACTCGCCAGGCCATCCCTGATTCCAGTTTTAATCCGGTAAAAATATTGGGCAAAGCAAGGGGAACGACCACTGTACTTAAAATTTTTAGGTCAGAAGCACCTAATATCCTGGCCACAAAGATATAATTTTTGTCCACATTTTTAATTCCGGTAACAGTATTATAAAGAATGGGGAAGAAGGAACAGATAAATATTATAGCAATCGGTAAGATCTCACCAATACCGAACCACAACATCAATAAAGGAAGCCAGCCCAGGGCAGGAATAGGATAAATTAAGCTGATTATAGGATTTAATGCCTTGTTGGCCAGATTATTCCACCCCATCATAATTCCGATAAATAGTCCGGCAATAGAACCCGCAGAAAAACCTATAAGGACTCGGATTAAACTGCTCAAGAAATTACGCCCCAATACTCCACTGACTGCCAGATACCAAAATTCCGTTACTACAGCAGAAAATGGAGGGAAGAAAAATTGGCCGGGTATCAAATTTAATCGAGCAATTGTCTCCCATATTCCCAGAAATATAATAATGGGGATTATCTCCCATTTTAATTTAAATATTTTATATCTTTTCATGGTTCTATAAAACTCAAATCTAAAATACCTTCAGCCTTAAAGCTACTTTTTATATAACCCAAATGAGTTACATAATCTATCGTTTCCTGCACTACCGTAGGGTCAATATTAATAGTATATTCTAACCTGTTCATAGACCTTAATAAAACTTCGGGAGTAATCTCTGTCTTGGTAGCTATATCAGCTATTTCCACCGGAAAAAGGTTTCCTCCGGCTTCCTGTAATTGCCGAGCCACAATTTCTGCTGCTTCTTGAGGATACTGATTAATCCAATCGGTCGCCTTTTGTGATATCTTTACTAATTTTTCAACGACTTCAGGATGGTCTCTTATCAATTCTTCTTTAACCACCAGAACACTCCCCTGCATTTCAGGCCAGACATTCTGACTCATCAGCAGCATTTTAAAACCAAAATCTTCGGCCATGGTCACCCATTGTTCAGGAAGAAAGGCAGCATCTAATTGCCCCATCTTGAAAGCTAAAACCTGTTTTGGAGGATTCATGCGCTGGATATTATTTAATATTTTCTTCTCATCTAAATTATATTTATCTATAGTTTTATGGAGAAGCACATCTACTGCCCCGCCTTCCCTAACACATCCGATACGAATCCCTGGCTCTTCTAAATCCTTAACACTTTTTATCTTCTCAGGATTAACCACCAAGCCATAACCATATTTATGGGTTCCGGCAACTATTTTTATGGGAACTTTGGCATTAGCATAGACATTTATAGCAGGAACCAGACAAAGGTAAGCTACCTGAATATCTCCCCGGGCTAAAGCAGAAGCCAGAGCCATACCAGTAACATAACTCTCATATGCAGTTAAGTTAAGCCCTTCTTCCTCAAACCAGCCTTTGTCCTGGCTTACATAGGCACAGGCAGCATGGTCCATAAATTCTACCGCCATACCGATGGGAACCGTTTTTGGCGGAGCGCATTCACCAAAGGAGGCAAAAATTGATAACCCTAATATTAATGACAATATAAAAACTTTTTTCATTAATTTTCCTCTTTCGTTATTTATTTTTAATGTCCGCAGAAACAGTATTGTTCATATCCTTTAAGATAAGCAACGCCGGCAATGGTAACCCCATAAAAAATAATCGGCTTTTCTGTTAAAAGTGGAGTTAGAGTATCATTAACCACCGTAGTGCCGGTAGCCAGGATTAAATCCGTCCAGGATAAAATTTCTTTAGTATGGGCAGCATCCTCTATTAGCACCCCACACTTTTTTTGCCTCACGTTATCTGGATCTAAATCTACTACTCTAATTTTAAATTGAGCTGCTAAGGCCTCCACCATCACTGGTTGCATCCCGATAAAAGCGATACGGGGATTACCAAATCGCTCTTTAATATAATCTACCAGGTGAGCAGCACACTCTGCCGGTTCTTTATCTTTGCAGTGAACTGTCTTGGAAATATAATTTAGGTATCGCAAAACAGAATTTAAAGTAGCAATAAAAACTGCCCTCTTAAAATTATTATCTAAGGACATATCGAAAATCTCCTTTAATGTGCCACTATAATTTCCCGGCATATCAGTAAAGGCCTGGCCTAAACTCCCTTTAAAATCTGCTTGAAGCATTACTTCTTTCCCTTTTAATAAAGGAAAATCATCTCGCTCCGGTTTTCCGATAACTTCTTGGGGGGTTAATTTCCGGGCACTTATTACTTCTACCTTTGAAGATATTAGATCCTTCTCTTTAATTAGATTAAAAAATCTCTCTTTTATATTATTATAAAAATCCATCTTCTTCTTTCTCCTTTTTATTTCACCGACAGAAGAAACATTGGGGATAACGACAAACTTCGCAATTTAAACAAAATCCTCCTTCTCCCATTTTTATAAAATCCTCTTTGCTTAAAATTTCCTCTGTAAAAATTCGGGGCAGCACCACATCTAAAATGGTAGTCCTGTAATACATAGCACAACCGGGAACCCCTAACAAAACAGTGTTCCCTAGATAAGCCATCATAAACATATTTCCCGGTTGTACCGGGGCACCATAAGTTACTACTTTAGCTCCACTCTCTCTTATCGCCCCGGGGGTAAGGTCATCAGGGTCTACGGACATCCCTCCAGTTAATATTATTAAATCAGCCCCTTGTTGCTTATAATGTAAAATTTCCTTTTTAATCCCCTCTATATCATCAGGACAAAAAGTTTGGCCAAGATACTGGGCATTAAAAAATTCTAATTTTTTTCTCATTACCGGCCCAAATTTATCCTGAATTCTTTTTTTATATATTTCATTACCAGTAGTTATAATAGCAGCCTTTAATTCTTTGTATTTTTTTATTTCAAAGACCTTCTCTTCCCCCTGACATAATTCTTCTAATTGAATTAAATTCTCCTCCTCGGTAGTTAGGGGAATAATCCGAACACCGGCTAATTTTTGACCTCTTTTTACGATAAAATTTTGGGGAAGAGAGGCAACAGAAATATCTTCGATAGAATTTATCTTATATAAAAGTTCAGAATTAACTTTTAATAATCCTCTCTCTGCCGATTTTAAAGTAGATTTTCCTTCTTTAGGTTCATCATAATTTATGTTTTCCCCTGAGACTGCTTGCGCTATACGGAGGGCTGCCTCATCCTCATGAATTTCCCTGGCTTTCGGTTCCCATACATATATCTGTTCTTTCCCTAATTCTAATAATTTCTCTACATCTTCTTTCTGGATAATATGTCCTTTTTTAAAGGCCCTTCCTTTAAATTCCCCAGGTATAATCTGGGTGATATCATGGCACAAAATCATTCCCACTGCTTTTTCTACCGGTATCTTTTTCATAATATTTTGAGTAACACCCCCCATTTTAATTCTCTCCCTTGAGGGGGGAGAAAATTCATTACTGTTATACTTTTATTTGTATAACGCAAAGTAAATAAAAAGATTAATCTTTTTCTTTAAATCTTTTCTTGTAAAGTGAATTCAAACTTTGGTCAGCTTCCTCCCGAAATAGTTTAAACTTTGTCATCAATTTCCTTGCTTCCTCGGTAATCTCTGACCCTCCTCCTCTTTCTCCTCCGACTTTTCTTTTTAAAAGATTAAATCCCAATCTTTTTTCTAAATCTTTTATTAGATTCCAGGCCTGGGAGTAAGACATATTTATTTCCTCTGCCGCCTGTCTTAATGAACCGGTTTTCTCTACCCGATGAAGAATGTCTAAAGGTCCATCGCCAAAAACTTTTTCTCCATCCTTTTCTATCCAAAGCTTATATCTTAATTTCAATATCATCACTTCTCGTAATTTAAACTTAAAATTATCAGTACTTAGTTTCTTTTCCTCTGATTAGGAGCAGACACAAGGTCTGCCCTTACATATCACTCATTACATATTACATGTTACTTGTTACCATACTTCTTTTTTTCTTCTGACCTGAATAATCTCAGCTATAATGCTTACCGCGATTTCCTCCGGAGTCTGGGCCTTTATATCTATCCCAATAGGGGCATGGACTTTAGCAAGTTCATCTTGAGATATTCCCTGTTCTTCTAAATGTTGAAAGACAGTAGCATTTTTCTTACGACTACCAATCATCCCTATATAGGCAGCATTTGACCTGACCACTGAAGCTAAAACTTCTTCGTCTTTTAAATGTCCCCTGGTTACTACAATTATGTAAGTAGAAGGAGCTATATTAAGATGTCTCAGGGATTTTTCTGTATCTTCAGGTATTATTTCATCTGCTTCTGGAAATCTATCCTGATTAGCAAACTCCTTCCGACTATCGATAACGGTTACCTTAAATCCCACCATCTTGGCTAATCTTGAAACATAAACTGCAATATGGCCTGCTCCAAAAATCAACACCTCTTCTTTCGGTTGAAGAACGTCTATAAAAACTTTCATATCTCCACCACAGATTGCCCCTTCATCCAGAGCAGCTTGTTCTTTGGTTAAATGATAAGTTAAAAGCTTCCCCTTGCCTTCCTTTAGTGCCTGTTTTACTTCTTCGATTACTTTGGCTTCGGTTATTCCGCCTCCAATAGTGCCGGCTATCAAGCCATCCTTGCCCACTACCATCTTCGCTCCCACCTCTCTTGGGGTTGAACCTTTAGTGTTAACTATGGTAACTAAAGCAATTGTTTCACCTTTGTTAATTCTTCCTAAAGCTTCTTTTAAGATCTCTGGCATCTCTCCCCTCTCCCTCCTTTGATAAAATTTCATCTTATGCTCTATCGTTATTCTAATATAAATATAACGGAATGTAAAAAAATATTTTCTTTGTTATTTTTTATTCAAATTAGCACATATAGCCTCTAAAACTGCTCCCCCTAACGAACGGGCTTTATCGGAAACGGTAAAACAATATTCTCTTATCCCTCGGGGATCAATATCTCCTACCTTCATCCCCCTGGTAACCCAACTTTGTGGATAAATTAATCCTCGCAGGACACCGGATATTTCTGCTTTTAAAGGAACTCCTCCTATTTCTGCGATCACCTCTTCTGTCTTAACCAGATCACCTATCTTATGTAAGGGGATAATTTTACCTTCAGCCGGAGCTCGCAGTAATCTTCTCTTGGATTCTCCCCCTACTTCTCCGGGTACACCGGTATCTGGCGCTGCCTGACCGTGATAGTAAACTCGTCCCAGGTTATGCCCTCTCTTGGTTTCTATTACCACATCAACATCCTCCTCTGCTGTAAATCCCGGGCCTAAGCCAATAACTAAGGGTGCCTGATTTATTCTGGTTCCCAAATTACGTTTGGCTAAAATAGCATCTACCAAGACTGTGGGAGAAAGTTTTTTAATACAACTTCCTTTCGGGTCTACCAAAACCGGCACTTTGTTTAATTTAGTAATCTTTTCGGTCTCTTCCCAGGAAGAAATCAAAACAGCTTCTATCCCTTCTATAATGGCCTCACCCTCATAAACAGTTCGGGCAAAAGAAACAGGAAGACGGATAACGGTGGGACGGTCTATTTCTAAAATTACCACAGAAAACCCGGCTCGAAAAAGTCTCACCGCCACACCGGTAGCTAAATCTCCTCCACCTCGGATAATCACTAATATATTGTTCATCTTATTTAAATCTTTCCTTTTTTATGAAGAGAGTTAAAAATACTTTTTATTTTCTCGTAATCTTCTTCCCAGTCAATATCTAATAATATGGATTCATTGGGGGTTTTAAACCTTTTTATTCTCTCAGGATGAGCTTTAATTAAAACTCTCCCTCCCATGTCACCAGAAAGTTTCATTAACTCATCTTTCCAATAACCATCAAAAAACACAGGATTCCCTTGTCTATCTTTATAAAAAGGAACTACTATTTCTTTTTTACCCGGAGTAAAAGCCAAAAGCATCTTATATAATATAGATGAATTAATTAAGGGCTGGTCGCCCAAAAGCACAAAAAATCCTTCTAACTCATCAGAAGAAATCTGGTGCAGTGCTTTTCTTATAGAACTGCTCATCCCTGACCTGTATTCAGAATTAAGCACAATTTCAGCTCCCCATTTCTTGCCTGTCTTAATAATTTCTTTATCTTCGGGGCGAACTACTAAAAAATATTTATCCAGGGGAGTTAACTTTGCTGCTTGCAACACCCATTCTATCAACTGCTTATCACCCAGAGGAAGAGTTAATTTTACTTTCCCCATCCTTTTGCCTTCCCCTGCCGCTAAAATTATTCCGCAAATCATGATGTTTTTACCTCCCTGATTACCTCAGCTACCACTTCCTTCTGACCGGCAGCTCCTATAATTATATCACTGATTCCCCGGGGACAAATCTTTAAAACATAAAAGGTTAATTCTTCGGCCTTCTTTTGGTCTTCGGCATTTTCTGCTTTATTAATAAAAAGATGACGGCGGCAACTCGGAGGGACTCCTTTAAACAAACCTTCGGGATGGCAGATTAAAAGAGATAAGGCTTCTATCCCAATCTTTTCTCCTAATTTTAATCCGGTTAGTCGGGAAAAAATCTCTGAACGAAAAACATTTTCTTCTTGTAAAGAAAGACCCAGGGCATCTATGCCAATTACCCCAACTAAATCTGTAGTCGATAAAGGAATTACCGGCTCATGAGAAGCCGGAGCTTTTACCGGCCTCCCTGCTCCCCCATCGGCTTCTACTAAAAAATAATCTGCCATTCTATCCTTCCACCATTTATCCAACCAATCAGGTGGCGGCCCGGACACTTTTCCTTCTCCATTATCATCTATCTTCTCTCCTATAACTGCTAATCTTCCTCCTTTTCTTTTAAGAGAAAAATATTTTTTAATACTTTCCTGATTAATCT
>JABUBM010000030.1_pt1 | contig 30400 bp, 31 predicted proteins | sample 7240321 | NCBI WGS metagenome assembly JABUBM01 (sample SAMN07256344, study PRJNA390944) | subsurface metagenome | isolation source: Methane hydrate marine sediment | place: Pacific Ocean: Eastern North Pacific, ODP site 1244 | collected 2002
AGGACTATTTATTTAAAGATAGATAAAAACAGATACAATGCACCCACTAAAATAAAAATGGAATTTAACGGAGAGTATAGCGAATTTACAGAAGCTCTTTAATAATTTAAGAAAAGGGATAATAAGCAGTTTACCGGTCTTTTCTCTCTTAACTACGGAAATGAAGCTTTATATATCGTTTTTAAGGGGGGTGTAAATAGGGGGCTGGTATGATTATACCTATTTTTAGCTAAATACCAGGTAAGAAAAGAAACTAAAGAAACTAAATATCGATAAAAAGGGAAGCAGAAAATTAAACTGATCCTACTTAAAAAGGACAAAAAGGAAGAGAAAAGCACAAAAAGGGGAATCTCTACCATTTAAAAAGGAACCTATCTAATAAGGTTTTACAGGGATAGGATAAATTATATAGGGTATGGTAAGGGGTTGATAGCTGGTAAGCTAATAATAGGGGTAGAGAGGCACTTGGAACGTGAATTTCAGCACTAAAAGCACCTCTTAGATAACCTATCCTAATTTTTCAAGGTCAAACTACTTTGATCTTGCTTTCTTCACTTCTTCACTAACTACCAGTCTAATCTCCGGGAATACCCTTTTAACGAACGTAGAGTATCTTTATTCGCACATATTTTTATTTTTAAGGCAATGGGTAGGGATTATACTTTAACTTACTTTTTCAGTTAAAATACCAGGGCGGAAAATCTGACTGATCTGACTAAAAATCGACAAAAAGGAAGGGCGGGAAATCTGACGAATCTGACAGGGTATCGGCAAAAAGGAGAAGCAAAAAATGAAACTAATGAAACTAAAAACAGACAAAAGAGGTTTTTATTCTTTAGCAGTTAAAAAAGCTATACGCAGGTTGCACGCAAGTTTACAATTATAGCAGATACAGATAGACAAAAAGTAGACATTTCAGGCTAAAAATTTCGCTAAAAATAAAATTACCGGCTATGTTAAAAGCTCTTATAAATCGGGGGCTTTAAGCGACAAAGAAGAAAAATTATAGTGGAATATAATGGAAAATTTAGGGGGCGGTATGATGTCATACCAGCTTCTTTTTTTATTTCTGATCCTGATTAAAATTTTAAGAAAAATAAAAATTAACTGCTTATATTAAAGCTCTTATAATTATAGGGTTTCAGGAAGTTAAGGAATAAAATTATATTGCATTATATTGCACTAATTAGGGGGTAGGAATACCCTCTTTTTTTGTTTCTGAAAGCGATCCTTCAAATAACTTATGTATAGTGAATTTATCATAGTTGATTATTCCTTATTCTATAAGGCATTTAGCTAAAATACTACGCTATATATAGCGGTGGGTTTATGGTAAAAAGTAGTGAAAAGAGGCGTCCTGAAACCCTTATAAACAAAGGGCTTTCGGGGGGTCTTTTTTAGTTTACTTTACATAATACTTATTATAGGACCTTGTAAATGTTTAGAAAGGTTTATAGACTTATATCTTTCTTCTACTTGCTTTATATATTTAGATATGGTAAAATTAAATATATCAAATATTAAGGGGGTTTAAGGTTATGCCTAACAAAACTATCAAGATCGGAAAGAAGCAATTCTATAATGTGGAAGCCTTATCAAAAATGTTAAAAATACCATCGGAGACGGTCAGGAAGTATATAACCCGGGGCAGGTTAAAGGCTATCAAGATCGGTAAATTCTATATGGTATCAGAAGAAAACTTACAGAAATTTCTTGACGGGGGAGGTGGTAAATGAAAACTATGAATACCAGGGAAGAAATTATCTCTCTTTTATCTAAAAGCGAAAAACCTCTGGGTCCTAAAACCATTGCCCTTGAGCTAAAAAAAACAAGTGCGAACATTCGGAAAATTCTGTCTAATCTGTGCAAAGAGGAGAAGGTTGAAAGGGTTGGTTATGGTGAGTATATATTAAGTTATATATTAAGTGTGAATGTTAAAAATAAGAGCGTGAATGTTTTAGGCAAAAGTGTGAACGTCTTAAATAAAAGTGTGAATGTTAAAAATGTAAGTGTGAATGTCGAAACTCCAGAGGCAAAGAAGCTGATCAATAAGGAAATCAATAAATACCGGAGAACGTATTTTCAGAGGCTAAAAATAAAAGATCCCGAAGCCTACGGAAAAATGAGAAAGGCAAAAAACAGGTATCTCAAAGATTGGCGGGCCAGGAATCCGGACTACAATAAAAATTGGCTAAAAGCATATCATAAAAAATATCCGGAGAAATTTAAAGAATATACTCATAGATACTGGCTCAAAAAAGCTCTATCCCAGGCGGGCAGTTAAAAAAAGAATTTAAAAGAAGGTGAATATTTTTATATGGTAAATGAAAGGTTAGAATCGGCTTTGGAGTGGTGCAAAAAGCATAAGCTCGAATCGATCCGGTTGGAAAAGTTTAACCGGGAAGCAAAAAAGAAACGATTGAAAAAGACGACCAGTTGTCTTTTTGAGGGGTCTTAAAAACGAAAAGGCCATAAAACGCATACAATCATAAGGCCTTTAAATTTGACCCCTCTTAAAAGGCTTTATATTAGCTTTTATTTTAGCTAAATTAGCAGAAAGGCCTTATATCTTATAGCTTTTAGGGTTTAGAGCTAAAAAGGGGGTGATAGAAAGGTATCGAGTGGGTCAAAGAAACGCTAACAAAGCTATCAGGGAACGTTTTTTAGGGGTATTCTGACGAGTTATTAATTAATAAAGGGGGATTTATAGTGTTTGAAAAAGTATCTACTAAAGAAATTGGAAAGATTAAAGAGAGATTAGAGACAGAATTAGACGAGAAAAATTTACCTTTCCGGAGAGGAGAAGAAATCGAATCACTTATTAATCATTTAGATACCTGGCTGGATTGGAGAGAAGATAAAGAACAGGAACATTACCGGGAAGTAATTAAAAGCGAAAGCTAAAATAATTAAAAGAGGACAGGAGAAGACCCTGCCGGTTAAAATATCGTAACCTGTAAAAACAATTTTAACTTTCGGATCTTCTCCGGCTCCTCTAATTTTAACAGATTAGGGGGTAAATTAAAAATGATATATTTCTTATGGTTAATTTTTCTGTTGTTTATAGCTGGAATAATCTATCTTGTATTTATAAAAGAGCCGGAGAAACCGGAGAAGAAAAAAAAGTATTCTATAAGAAAAAAATCGGGTAGGTTTAGGTGGTGATCATAGAAAATGATAAAGGATAAAGAAGGAACTCCTACTCCTAAATGGGTAACAGATTATTATGAAGATTTTAGACTAAAAGAAAGGACTAAATGCTTTAAGACTTGCTCGAAGTGTGGGGAAACAAAGCTAATATTTAAATTCTCAGTAGACAAGCGGAATCTTGACGGGCGGATTAGTGTTTGTAAAGCCTGCCGGAGCCTGGAGTATCTGAAATATTACTACAATAACCGGGACAAGATACTAATTCAGGTTAGGGAATATCATAAAAATAACAAAAGGGATCGGAGCATTTACTTTAAAGATTATCGGGAGAAACATAAAGAATATTTAAAAGAGCTTGCTTCAAAATGGTATTTAGAAAACAAAGAAACGATTAAAAAAAGGAACCTGAAATACTATCAGGCAAACGAAGAAGTTTGTAAGCAAAGAAGAAAACTTTGGATAGAAAAGAACAGGGAAAGGATCAAGAAATATAATAGGCAATATAAACGAAAGCATAAGGTTTTAAAGGCGGTGATATAAGAAGGTGGAAATAAATAAAAAATTAGTTAGTAGTCTTTACCGGCTGGCAAAGAAAGGAAAGGATAGAAAAGAACGAAAAAGTATTAAAGAAAAATTTTGTCCTGGAATAAAATTATACAACCTTCGGGGTCAGGTTATAGGCTCTTTAGGGCAAGGGGAAAGCGTGGACTATAACGAACTATTACTAAATAAAAAGGCAGGTGAAAAATAATGGATTGGTGGCTTCTTGTTATAGTTTTAGCTGTGGTAGTAGGAATAATTTATTTTTTGTTTAAGAAAAAGAAATGAATGAGTAAACTAATTCGGTGATCCGCTTTCTCGCCAGAGTTCTCCGGATCGCTGATACCCTGCTCTCCGTTCGTTCGGTGCTTTCGGGGAGCAGGGAATCTCTAAGAAGGGGGGGGAAATATATGATTTAAAGACAGGAGATTTGAGGGTCTTTTCGTAAGATATTTAAAATTTTAAGGAGGAAATTTTAATGATGAGTTCGAAAAGTAGTGAGGTTTTTAGAACGTTTAGATTTCCAATAATCTTAATGACAGCAATTATTATTGGTAGTATTGTAGGACTTGTAATTGGTGAAAAGGCGATGGTATTAAAGCCATTTGGCGATATATTTATTAATCTAATGTTTACAATTGTGGTGCCTTTAGTTTTTTTTACTATAAGTAGTGCAATATCAAAGATGGTAGATCTAAAAAGACTTGGTAAGATTATGGGGAATATTTTATTGGTATTTATGATCACAGGTTTAATAGCTTCAGTTATCATGATAATTGTGGTAACAGCTTTTCCTCCAACTCAAGGAGTTGATATAGAACTTGAGACTATGGAAATTGGTGAAGAGCTAAATATAGGTGATCAAATTGTAAAAGGTTTGACTGTTAGCGATTTCCCAGGGTTACTTTCTCGTAGGAACATGCTTCCACTGATTGTTTTCTCGATTTTATTGGGAGTTTCTGTTACTCTTTTAGGAAAAAAAGGGGAGACTATTTCAAATTTTTTAGAGTTAATGTCTAATCTTTTTATGCAGATTGTTAAAATAGTAATGTATTATGCTCCTATTGGAATTGGTGCATACTTTGCAGCTTTAGTGGCAAAACTAGGACCACAGCTTTTAGGTTCTTATGCAAGAGCGTTGTTAATTTATTATCCAGTGTGTATTCTTTATTTTGTTTTTGCATTTACGGGATACACTTTCTATGCAGGTGGTTCAATAGGCGTGAAGAGGTTCTGGAAAAATATTATTACTCCTGCTGTAACTTCACTTGCGACACAAAGTAGTGTTGCAACGATTCCTGTAAATCTTGAAGCTGCCGAAAGAATAGGAACTTCTAAGGATATTCGTGAAATTGTTTTACCTATTGGAGCTACAATGCACATGGACGGATCCTGTTTATCAGCAATATTAAAAATAGCGTTCCTCTTTGGTATATTTAATGTTCCTTTTCACGGTATAGGAGTATTTACTAGTGCTATACTAATCTCAATTTTCAGCGGGGTTGCTATGTCAGGAGTACCAGGTGGAGGATTTATAGGAGAAATGATTATTATAAGCTTGTATGGTTTTCCTCCAGAAGCTTTTCCAATTATTGCAACAATTGGAATTTTAATTGATGCACCTGCAACATTAATTAATGCAACGGGGGATACTGTTGTGGCTATGATAATTACAAGAATAGTTGAAGGGAAAGAGAAAGTTATAGAAATTTTTAAAGAAGCAAAAGAAAAGTTCGAAGTAATTTAAAGAAATAAAAATATATCGTTGTTAAGGAGGTAGATATTTAATTGTTTACCTCCTTACTCGAAAGGGGTGTAATATTATGGATATTAAAACGTTGTTTATGAAATTTGAAAAAATTCCTTTGGCTTTTTTGCCAACACCATTGGAATATGCAGAAAACCTTACAAAATTACTTAAGGGTCCTAGAATATTTTTTAAAAGAGATGACTGTACTGGACTTGCATTTGGAGGGAATAAGATAAGAAAACTTGAATATATTATGGCTGATATTTTAGAAAAACAGGCAGATGTAATAATAACAATAGGAGGACTCCAATCTAATTGGGTTAGGCAAACAGCTGCAGCAACTAGAAAACTTGGCTTAAAAATTATTCTGATACTTAATGGCAAAGAACCAGAAGAGTATCAGGGTAATTTACTTTTAGATTCTATTTTGGGGTGTGATATAAGATTTAGACCTTATAAGGATAAAGAAGAACAGAGGGAACAATCTGGAGAGACACCTATAACTGGAAGTGTAGCTGAAGGTATAAAAAAGAATGGTAGAATTCCATATATAATACCATTGGGTGGTTGTAATCCACTAGGAAATCTTGGATATATTAATGCAGTTAAAGAATTGAAAAAACAATCAGAAGAAAAGGATATGAATATTGACTATATCATTTCTGCAGTTGGAACTGGGGGGACTCAAGCAGGTATTGAGTTGGGATTAAAGTTATATAAAATGAATACAAAATGTTACGGGATTAGTATAAGCCGACATATAAAGCCAAAATCTCAAGAAATTGCAGATTTATGTAACCAAACAGTTAAATACTTTGAGCTAGAATGTAGCCAATTCTCTCCCGATGAAATAGTAGTAAATTATGATTATATCGGAAAGGGATACGCTATTCCCACGAATAAATGCATTGAAGCAATTCGTACTGTAGCCCAAACAGAAGGAATAATACTTGATCCAGTTTATACAGGAAAAGCAATGGCTGGACTTATAGATTTAATAATGAAAGGTAAATTTAAAAAAGATGAAAATGTAGTTTTTCTTCATACTGGTGGAGGGACAGCAAATTTTGCTTATAATAAGGTTTTTAGATAACTACATAGTAGCCTGGTTTACTTCTGTTGCTCATCTAGAGTTCTCCAGGTTGCCGACCCTGTCCCCTTCTTTTCATTAACCTTTTTCAAGGGGGCAGGGGATATTTAAGAGGGGGTTTGACTATGGCAAAAAAGTCTTTTGAATTTGATATTCGATATTCTGATATCGAGCAGGAACTTGAAGAACGAAAGAATAAGATTAAAACTATATGCTTTAAGACTTGCTCAAAGTGCGGAGAGATAAAATATATCTTTAAATTTTCATTAGATAAGCGGAATCTTGACGGGCGGACAAATGTTTGTAAAGCCTGCCGGAGCCTGGAAGGTCTAAATCATTATTATCAGAACAGGAGCAAAAGGCTAATACAGAGTAGAGAATATTCGGAAACTAACAAAGAGAATCGGAGCATTTATTCTAAAAGATACCGGGAGGAAAACAAAGAATATTTAAAAAGGCTTGCTCATAAGTGGTATAAGAAAAACAAGAAACAAATTAAAAAGAGAAACTTGAAATATTACCAGGAGAATAAAGAGGCCTGTCAGGCCAGGAGAGAACTTTGGATAGAAAAAAACAGGGAAAGGATTAAGAAATACAATAGGGAATATAAGCGAAAGCGTAAGCTCGCAAGATAAGTAAAATAGATATTAAATAAATTTAAGGGGGTATTCCGTAGTGGAGATCGTAAAGAACACAAAACTATTTAAAGAATTGAGGAAAAGCCCAGAATGGGCAGTATTGTTTAAGGATGATAAAGGGACTTCAAAAGATAGCAGAATCCCTGCATTGTTAGGTGGATTGGACCATATAGAGTCAAATGAAAAGGGAGTATACTTTTTTGATGTAGGAACTGACAGAGGCGGGCATATCTATGATAATTCTTTTGGTATTGTAAGAGAATAGATTGGCGGTCCGGTTTGGATATTAGAATATAATTCATAAGGAGGGTTGAAAATGAAAAGGTACAAATTAACTAAAGCAAATTTGACTAGAGTTTTTGGATGCCATAATTACGGGGTCGTAAAATGGCAGGATAACGAAACTATAATTATAAGGAGAACTGTTTATGGTAATGGGACTGTGCCCAAAATATACATCGGGCAAAATAGTTATTCTCCAACAAGATTAGAAGGTTGGATAGAAAATACAGACGCTAAATATTTTGTAAAAGGGTTTTAATTAATAATAAATACTGTAAAAAGAACTTAAGAAAAGAGGTGATAAACAATGGCAGTAATATTAAAGTTAGTCGGCTATGCCAGAGTTAGCACGGATAGCCAAAAAGAAGAAGGGACTATCGAGATCCAGGTGAAGGCCTTAAAGGAATATGTTGATAAAAGCGATTATGAACTGGTAAAGGTATTCAAAGACGAGGCAATATCCGGATCGTCAGAATTGGAGAACAGGCCGGGCTTAGCAGAATTATTTAATTATCTTGAAGATAACAAAGATATAAAGGGGGTCCTGATTTATAAACTTGATAGGCTGGCCAGGGACCTCTACATACAGGAATATTCAATTAAAAAGTTGGAACTGCTTAATAAAGAATTGATAAGTATAAAAGAACCGGACCTATCGAGCAAAGACCCGATGAGAAAAGCATTTCGTCAGTTTATGGGAATAATAAGCGAATTAGAGAAGGCTTTTATCACTATGAGGTTATTAGCGGGAAGGATCAATAAGGCTCAAAAGGGTGGTTTCTCCGGTGGATCTACCGCAATGGGTTATATCTCTAAAAACAGAACTCTTATTATCGATGAGGGACAGGCCGAAACTATCCGGTTGATCTTCAAAATGAAAAGATATAAAAGAATGGGATTGAGAGAAATAGCCAGGGAATTAAATAATCTGAATATTCCCACTTCAAGCGGTAAGGGTAAATGGTATGGTAGGACGGTTAAGTATATTTTAGAGAATCCTCTTTATAAGGGGATAGCTCACTATAAAGAAATAAAGGTCAAGAATATAGACTTAGCTCTACTCTAAACAGTTAGGTTATATCAGGCGTGTTAAATCCTTCTATTTGCTACACACTTGCACTATGATGAGGGATAGTGTTTAGTTAATCATAACAATATCAGGAGCCGGATATAGGAATCTATCAGTCAAAATAACTAAGTGAAGAAAGGGGATTCTGAATTATAATCATCGTGGCGGTGATAATCTATATAAAATTTTTTAAAAAAAAGGTAAATAAAGAGATGCTTAAAAGGGTTTAACCCAGAGGAATATTTTAGAAAGATAAATAAACTTGACATCCATCTAAAAATAAGTATAATAAAAATAAGAAGGAACGAGCCCGCTATCAACATTGAACGAGATAAGCGGACCCGAAACAGAGCCTAAGTCCTTGTTTTCCTTGAGCTCTTAATTTATTATAACACAAATAGAGGAGAAACAATAGGGGGCTTGGCTTCTGTTAAGGAGTCAGGCCTTATTTATTAGGAGGCAAGAGAAAAAATGATAATTAATCCGATTAAAAAGAGGAGAAAAGAAAAGGGATTAACCCAGGTGGATTTGGCCCTCATGGTAGGAATTTCTCAGATGTATATTTCTCACTTTGAGACCGGGGGACTTGTCCCTTCCGAAAGCAATGTTAAAAAGATTACCGAGATTCTGGGCATCAGTCCAGAAACTTTAAATAAAGAACTGCATCAATTCTATGAAGCTAGAAAGAAAGAGTTGGAGAAGAAGATAGAGGAGGGTTAAGATAATGCCGAGATACCACTGTAAAAAGGATATGAATATTCTTGCAGAGTTTCAGAAAACCTAAAGGAGATTAAATATAGTTAAAAAATTCACCCCCAACCCGATAAAAAGTTGGTAAAATGAGCAAAAATTAAAAAATAACTTTCCTAAACCCTGCAGTAGATAAGGGTTTCAAAGGGTGGGGTGAAGAATAAAATTGAGGTATTCTAAAAGCCTTGTAAGACAAAGGGGTTCGGAGTTTTCTGAAAGACACTTCTGAAAAATATGGGGAGAAAAAAAATAAAAGAAAACAGAATAGAATTTAATAAAATTTTAAAGAAAGGAGTAATATTTGAAAAATGTAATTTTATTAACTATAGATACTTTAAGAAAAGATGTTTTAGGATGCTATGGAAGTATGAGTGGATTAACTCCCTTTATTGATTCTTTGCAAGATAGATGTATAAAATTTACAAAAGCCCAATCTATTGGTCCCTATACCCAAGCTTCTTTTCCAGGAATCCTAACTTCTTCTTATTATTTAGAATATGGAAAACAAAAGAAGCTTTCCCCAAAAAGAACTTTAATTTCAGAAGTGCTTAAAAAATCCGGAATTACTACCGCTGCTTTTCATTCTAATCCTTATCTTTGCAATTATTTTGGCTGGAATCGAGGTTGGGATGTTTTTTATGATTCTATGCAGGATGAGGTAAGTGATACAGTTCCTTATATTAAAGGAAATAGCATTAATCATAAAGTGGACCAATGGCTATCCTATACTAAAGATAATTATCGTTCCTTCTTTTTATGGACGCATTACATGGACATACATGAACCCTATATTCCTGCAAGAGAATATCTAGATAAAGTGGATCCCTCAATTAATCTTTCTGAAGATGAAATGTTAAATCTATTTAAAGAAGTGATACTTAAAAGAGACATTTCTAATCAAAAAATAGTCAAACTTTTAAAAAAGCTGTATGATGCCGAAGTACGTGAGACTGATGATTATGTAAGAGAATTCTTTAAAATATTGGAGAAATACGATATTTTGAAGAATTCAGTAATTATTATCACTGCAGATCATGGGGATGAATTTGGTGAACACGGTGGTCTTTCTCATGATGGTAAAATGTATTCAGAACTTATTAATTCTCCTTTACTTATTTATAGCTACAACCGTACTCAAGGTAGAGCATGTGATAACCTTGTTAGTAATATTGATATTTCTCCTACTATACTCTATCTCTTTGGACTTGAACCACTAAAAGCATTTAAAGGACATTCCCTCTTTCCCTTAGAGAATTACCCTCAGAAAGGGGTTTATGGGGAAGCGATTGGTAAGACCAGTAGTCATGAAAAGGAAACCGATAAACCTATATATTTCTATCAGGAGAATGACCTAAAGATAATCTACCGGGAAGCTAATCAGAGTTGGGAAATGTATAACCTTAACGAAGATTCCCAAGAGTTAAATAACTTAATTAAAGCCTCTACTAAGAGTGAAGATATGAAGAAAAAGTTAATGCCTTATATAAATAGATAACAATAAAATAAAAAAGAAGGAGATTAAAAATGAAGGAAGAATTAAAAAAGAAAAATCAAGAATTGATAGAAAAATCAAGACAAGTAGTACGAGAAGGATTTGAAAAATATGATCCTGCAAAATGTGCTATTACCTGGACTGGCGGAAAAGATAGCACCACTAATCTTTGGATTATTCGTCAGGTGTGTTTAGAGGAAAACCTCGATCTTCCCCAAGTTATCACTATTGATGAAGGTGATGCCTTTCCAGAAATAACTAATTTTTTAATCAGTATTTCTAAAAAGTGGCATATAGACCTGAACTGGTTATGTAATTTCGATATGCTTAAATGTTGTCAGAGTCACTTAGGCAATGATATTCAAGTAAAAGATTTAGATGAACGTAATCAAGCTGAGTTAAAGCGTATTGAATTTAATTTTAGTTCATTCCCCTTTGAAGCTGAATCCTATGCCGGTAATCATCTGATGAAAACAGTAGTACTTAATAAATTTATTGAGGAAAGTAATACCAAACTTTTATTTATGGCATTACGGAGAGATGAACAGGCAGCTAGAAGACATGATGAATACTTTACCAGACATGAAGGTGGTTACTTGATGCCGGAACATACCAGAGTTTCTCCAATTTTACATTTCACCGAAAGAGATATCTGGGAGAATATTAAACTACACAACATTCCTTACTGTCCCTTATATAAGTTAGGTTACCGTTCCTTAGGAGCAAGAACTGCCTCTAATCCGGGAGAAGTTGGTATACCTGCCTGGGAACAGGACTTAGAAAATACACCTGAGAGAGCGGGTAGAAGGCAAGATAAGGAAGAGGCAATGGAAAGATTGAGGAAATTGGGGTATATGTAAATATGTTCAAAATATGATAAGAGAGGTAAATATGAAAAATAGAAACATCATAATTATTAGCCTAGATGAGGTTCGTCCTGATCATTTAAGTTGCTATGGCTATAAAAAGATAAGTACTACTGCAATCGATAAAATAGCCAAAGAGGGGGTAAGGTTTGAAACTTGTATCAGTTCATCTGATTTTACTCCAATTGCTATGGGTTCGGTAATTACCGGAAAAAATCCGAATAAGCATGGAATGAGAGATCCTTATTCTAGTATAACTGGACCATCAATTGGGAGTATATTAAAGGAAAATGGATTTAAGACTGCTGGATTAATAGGTAATGATATATTATCTAAGAGGCATGGTTTTGCGGAAGGGTTCGATTTCTGGAACGAAGCCTCGAAAGAGACTAGTTGGGATGTAGCCGGCTATCCAGGTACTGAGAGTGAAGAAATGTTCTATGATGGAAACTATTGGGTAGAAGAATTCTTCAAATGGTTGAAAAATAATTATAAGGAGACATTCTTTATCTGGGGACACTTTTATGAAACCCATGAAGGCTCAGAACATTCACTCCTGGAAAAAGGGCTAATAAAGGAAGGAGAGCTTCCTGAATTTGGTTATTATGATGCCAAGATAAAAATGGCTGACGAAAAATTAATAGGTAGATTACTTACAACCTTAGATGATTTAGGAATAACTAAAAATACAACCTTAGTAGTAATGAGTGATCATGGGACTAATCTAGGTGAATATCCTGCTCAACCTATTCCTTGGCGAAAAGGAAGAATTATATATCCTCAACATACAACTATGTATGATTGTGATCTGAAAGTTGCTATGATTATCAAAGGGGAAGGCTTACCAGAAGGAAAAACTGTAAAAGGTATGGTCCGTTCTATTGATTTAATACCCACTTTGTTAGAATTAGCTAATATTACAGTAGATCAATCTGATTTTGATGGTAATAGTTTATTGCCGATAATAGAAAAGGGAGAAGCTAGAGGAGGTGAAGTTTATTCGGAAGATTTATTTGAACCCAGAGGAGAAGGAGCTCTTCAATCTTTAAGAACTGAAGAATACAAATTTATGCGTAACTTAACTTTAGGAATAGAAGCCTATTTTGATTTACTCAATGATCCCCAGGAACAAAATAGTATCAAGGAAAAGGTAAATTCGGAAAAACTAATTACTATAAGGAAGAAATTAAATGCTTTTCTTAAAACTAAAGTTACCAGTGGCAAAGAATTTTCTCAGAAAGAAAAAGAAGCTATTGATCAAAGATTAAGAGCACTAGGTTATATAGAATAACACTCCATCTAAATCAGATTAAGGAGGTGATGCTAAATATTTTAAAAGTATAGAATATTAACTAAGTCTTAATATTGTTAGGAGGAAAATAAAGTGAAGAAATTTATAGTAGTGTTAATAGTGGTTTGTTTTGTTTTGTCGATAGGAAGTTTGGTAATTATGGCTGAGGAGAAATACCCCACTAAGCCAATAATCTTGATTGTTCCATATGGAGCAGGAGGTATGACTGATACAACTGCGCGTTTGATTGCAGATAAAATCAAACATGAATTAGGACAACCTGTAATCGTGGTAAATAAAAAGGGAGCTGCTGGGATAGTGGGTACGACTCATTTTTTAAAGGAGAAACCAGATGGCTATACTGTACTTGTTACCACAAGTGATACCCTTATTTTACCGCTTTTCCAGGGAAGGGAACCTATTGATCCTGGAAAATTCAAGTATGTAGGGAGCTATATGTCTCAAGAGCGAGTTCTCTTTGCGCAGATGGATGCTCCCTATAAAACATGGGAGGAGTTCGTTGCTTATGTTAAAGAGCATCCAGGAGAATTGACTGTTGGAAGTGGATGTGACTTATGGGCAATTGACATCATGAAATCCATAGCTGTTAAGGAAGGATTAAAAATGAAGTACGTTGTATTTGATAGTGGTGCAGATGCTTCCGCAGCTATTCTTGGGCGTCATGTAGAGGTATGTGAAACTGGGGTTGGTACTCCAGCATATCATGCTGCAGTGGCAGGGAAATTAAGAATATTAATAAATTTGAGTTCAGAGACTGTACCTGGTTTTCCTGATGTGCAAAATGTGATAGATAAGGGATATCCTTTTGCAGAACAGCTTGCCTATGGAATTGTACTTCATGCTGAGGTTCCAGAATACATTAGAGAAAAATGGGAAAGTGCTTTTAAGACAGTTATGCAAGATCCTGATTTAATTGAAAAGATGGAAAGATTAGGTCTGACCCCCAAATTTATTGATGGACAAACTTGGGAAAAGATTTGTAAAGATTCTTTATTAGTAGGAGATCTTCTTGAATACATTAAAGTCCTTGAGGATTAATGAAAACTCCTCAAGAGAGGAGAAGAAAAGAGGAAAGTATAAGATTTTCCTCTTTTCTTCTTAATTTTTCTATTCTTTATGAATTGGTGTAAAATGATAGGTACTATTCCTGGAATTGGAACTACTATTGCATCTTATTTGAGCTATACGCATACTAAAGAAGCATCTAAACATCCTGAACTTTATAGAATAAGAGCGATACCCAGAAAAGTTATTTTGGATTTTACTAACTAAAATTAAGCTAAAAAAGGATTTAAAAATGAAGGAGGTGATAATAGTTTTTTAAAAGTTATAGAGTCTTTACTAAATTCAAATAAATTATATAAGAAAGGTGAAAAAGATGAAAAAAATGAAAAGAATTATAGCAGTATTGATGCTGACCTCCGTTATGTTGTTAGTGGGAATCTTAGCAATTGGGGCGGAGAAACAGGTGCCCTACGAGATTCCCCGCTCACCACGTGTGACCGAAGTTATTTTTGTAAGTGGCACAAATTACGAGATGGGCTATGACTATGGGTATCAGGTTGCAGAGCAGATTAGAGCTTGTGTGGATGGGTGTTGGATGAAAGCGATCACAAAGGCTGGCAACTATGATGAAGCCATCGGTAGACTCCAAGGGTTTCAGTACTACATCAAGAAGTATACCCCCGAGTTAATAGACGAGATGATTGGCATAGCAAACGGGGCAACCGCTGCTGGCTTTAAGACCTCCTACGCTGATATTCTAGTAGTAAACTGTGATCCTTACTTTGGTGGTGTATCAAATGATGATCCTAAGCCATCTCCTCTTGATGAGGTGCCACCAAAAGAATATCAGATAAAATATGAGATAAAAATAGAAGAGAGTACTAGTCTAAACCTTCCTGACTACAGTAACGCTGTGGCATCCGTCGGAGACGAGCTAAACGATGAAAGTTGCAGCCGCTGGGCAGTCTGGGGTGACGCAACTAAAGATGGCAAGCTTCTCTGCGGCGACTCTCTTGATGGAGCTGGTCAACGACTATTTACCTATATCGGCTTCCCTGACGAGGGGAACGCCTTTATAGCTGTGGCGGACTATTATGGGGATATTTCTATTAACCCCCATATGAACAATAAGGGTCTCTGGCTAAGTGCAGGGGCTCTCCAGGGCCCACGTGATATCGATACAGGCTACGGTATACCTCTCAACATGGCTCGCAGACATTTGTCTCAGTTCTGCGAGAATGCTGAGGACGCCAAAGACGAGCTATTAAGCTGGGTCACACCCGGCAAAAGAGGGCATAACTGCATCTTGGCTGATACAAAGGGCAATGCCTATATATTTGAGCTGAGTCATGTTCTGAAGACCTACAGAAAAGCTGGGGATTTTGGCGAGATTGATTGGGTTGCTGCTGCAAACACATTTGTCATACCGGAGAATTGTGCGCTTTGTGATCCCCCTATCGAGCCTTTCGTTAACGATTGGCGTATAAGACAACTTTGGGGGTTCTTTAGCCAGTATGTAGGGGATGTTGATTTGGAATTTGGCAAGATGATCTATCGTTACCAGGACCCTGATGGCCATAAGACGATTGGTCACAGAAGGAATGATCATGTAACTATTGCCCAGCCTGATGATGGAGATAAGGGTAAATGGTACATGTGGACCGGGACTGTAGGCCCGAATGTGAAATATGGAGGGGGCCTTGCGTGTATGGATTGGCCAAATGGGCACTTTACGCTTGAACTCAGGTCCAGCCCGGCAGAAGTGACATCACGAGCCAATAGATCAGCCAAGACTGCCTTAGGGAAAGTAGACCTAGCACTTCGGGGGTTGTCATTACCAGAGCATGCCGCTGACTACTTATTATTAAGGGAACTGCTTTCTAAGGCTAACAACGAATGGTATGTAGGCAGTAACAATGAAGTTAATGCTTTTCATGCTAGTAAGGATGAAGCAATATACCTCTATAGTAAAGCGCTCACCGCTTATACTAAGTGTGAGGCTATGTGCAATGGCATGTACGAAGTCATCGTCCCGCAACCGACCACTCCTAAAGACCTTGGTCTTAAATCATTAAAACCGTACTAGAACCGTAGTATTGTGGAGAGTCTGGCCGAGGAGTAATGAAAACTCCTCAATAGATGAGTAGAAAAGAGGAAAGCGTAAAGTTTTCCTCTTTTCGTTCTCGTTATTATTTATGAATTGGTGTAAAATGAACAGAGATCAAAAAATTGGGCTAATAATATTAATCTTTTGTATAGTAATATGGTTTTTCATAATACCTGCTCAGATAACTGGTATAAGAGAATCAATTTTTCCAAGATTCATAACTGTTTGGATATTAATTAGTAGTCTTTTTCTTATAGCACAGAGTTGGAAAAATCCTCCAAAAAAAATTTCACATGAATTACTAGATAAGAAGACAATAATTCGATTCATTGCGATATTGTTCATATTTTTAATTTACATTCTTATAATTGATTTTTTGGGATTTTTTATACCTACTTTTTTATTTTTAGTGATAATTATGTTAGTCCTTGGAGTACGAGATTGGAGACTACTTATTTTAATACCCTTTATTTTGTTATTATCTATTCATTTGCTCATTGAGAAATTATTAGTTTTTCCTTTACCAAAGGGAAGGATTTTCTAAGGAGGAACTTTGTTAGAAAATATAGTAGTTGGTATGGGAATGGTTTTAAAATTGGATAATATTTTAGCATCCATGTTTGGTGTAACAGTAGGGATAGTAATGGGAGCTATTCCGGGTTTGTCGGAAATCACTGCTATTTGTTTATTGCTGCCATTTACTTTTTATTTAAAACCAATAGCTGCAATTGCTATGCTAATGGGGCTTTGTAAAGGAGGTAATTTTGGAGGGTCTATTCCTGCAATTTTATTTAACATACCAGGAACTGCTCAAGCAGTGGTTACCAGTTTCGATGGTTATCCCCTAACAAAACAAGGGAAAAGCGGCAAGGCTCTAAAAATGGCGCTTTATGCATCTACTATGGCTGATACCTTGAGTGATTTTATCCTATTCTTTCTGGCTGCACCAGTAGCTGCTGTTGCTTTGATGATAGGACCACCAGAATATGCTATGATAGTTCTTTTTTCCCTGATAGTTGTCGGTGTTGCAGGAAGTGAAAATTTTGTGAAGGGAATGATTGCAATAGGGATGGGTCTCTTCCTTGCAGTAATTGGACTTGACCCAGTTACTGGCACTCCACGTTTTACTTTTGGTTCAATAGAATTAAGTGCTGGACTGGCAGTGATCCCTATAGTTCTTGGTCTATTTGTAATCTCAGAAGCTTTTAGACAAATGGAATTAATACTAAAAGAAAAGTCTTCAAAAAATTTAAATAACAGATATCAAAATCAAATAAAAAAAACCAAAAATCTCAGTAACCATAAGGTTAGTTTAGCTGAATTTAAACATTGTCTGCCAGCGATTTTTGGTGGAGTGGGAATTGGTTCAGCTCTAGGGGCTATTCCCGGGATTGGTACTACTGTTGCAGCTTATTTGAGCTACATGCATACTAAAAGAAAATCTAAACATCCGGAACTTTTTGGGAAAGGTGCCTTAGAGGGTGTAGCAGCTGCTGAGGCAGGGAATAATGCAGTTAACGGACCGAACCTGATTCCTTTAATTACTTTAGGTATACCCGGAAATCTGGCTGCAGCTCTTATATTAGGAGCATTTATGATGCAAGGCTTAATTCCAGGTCCACTTTTTATGCAACAATATGCTCCTATGCTTTACGCGCTATTTACTGTATTAATTATTAGTAATATATTTACTTTTACTGTAGGTAGTCTCTTCGTGAAGTATGTTAGGCACTTAACCTATGTTCCTAAAAGGATTTTATATCCCATAGTTATAGTATTTGCTAGTATTGGTGCCTACATATTCAGGAGCAACTTGTTTGATCTTATTATAATGTTTACATTAGGTATACTTGGTTATATTTTAGTAAAGATAAAAATTCCCATTCCTCCTATACTTGTTGCCTTTATTTTGGGAGAGATTTTGGAAAAAAGAATGAGACAGGCACTCATTATATCTGGAGGAAGTTCTACAATATTTTTTACTAAACCTATTTCGTTAGCCTTTTTTCTTTTAACTATATTTGTGGTATTGTTTTTTATTAGGGGAAGGAAAAAAAATAAAATATAAATATTTTGATATTAATCAGTATTTAGTAATTTCAAAATGAAAATTAATTTTAATAATTAAATATAGTAAGTTTGTTAGGATGATGAGTTTCTCTTCTTGGGAACAGGATTTAGAAAACATCCCAGAAAGAGTTGATGAAAAACAAGATAAGAAAAAGGCAATGGAGAGACAAAAAATTGAGTTATATGTAAAATTATGTAAGGTATAGAAAAAATGTTCAATATTTTTAAAGGGGGGAAATATGTATAACGATTTATTTTCTAATATTCCAATAAAAAAGCGGAGAGAGAAGCCGAGAGAATTTGGCCTTACTGTGATCATTGAACAAAAATTAGGTTTAAAACTTCAAAAAGACTCTTTAAATTTAATGGCGGATTATATAGATTTGGTAAAAATTGCAACTGGTGTAGCGGCTTTAATTGAAGACCAAACTTTAAGGAAGAAAATTGATTTATATCACGAAAATAATATTCTAGCATTCCCTGGTGGACAATTTTTAGAATACGTAATAACCAAAAACAAGGTGCGAGAATATTTTTCAGATGTAATAAAAGCCGGATTTAAATTAGTGGAAGTATCAGATAACTTGATAGATATTTCTCCTGAGAAAAAGTGTGGCCTTGTCAAAATGGCTAAACAGGAATATGGCTTAAAAGTTCTAGGTGAAACTGGGAGTAAGAAAGTATTCTCGGATATAAAACTATTAATTAATGATATTAAAAACTGTTTGGAATGTGGTGCCTGGAAAGTTATGTTCGAAGCTGCTGAGTTATTTGAGAGTGGTAAATTTAAAAGTAATATAATTAAAGCAATTTCTCAAGAGGTAGATATTAAAAATATTATTTTTGAATTGCCTGGTTCATGGATTCCAAAGATTGCAGTTTCTGATATTTATTCTTTGCAAGTTTGGCTAATAGAAAATTTAGGACCTGATGTCAACATTGCTAATGTTGATCCTTTTGAAGTCCTTGATTTAGAAGTAGAAAGAATGAATTTATTTAACATATGAAATTTTAATTATATATTAAAAAAAGAGATAAATATGTAATATCGTTATTATTAGTTCAGATTAAGTTCGTCCTGACCATCTACTGTTATACCAACCTTTAAAGGGTTAGCTTTTATGGAATGATATTTACCATAGGTTATATATAGGAGGGAAAAGAATGCAATATATTGGGCATGGCGGAAAAGAAATTGCAGAGAGAATATTACCATTAAAAGAAGCAGAGAAGCGAATTAAAGGATTAAAACGAGTTCCAGTTACTGACCGAGTTGCCAGGGAGTGCATTGATCTTACTTATGGATTCTTTACCCCTCTACAAGGTTTTATGGGGAAGGAAGGAGTGGAATCCGTCTGCAAGAATATGAATTTAACTAATGGCACGCTTTGGCCTATCCCTATAATATTTGATATTACCGCTGAGGAAATAAAGCAAAAAAGGATAAAAGAAAAAGATACTATTATTCTAACTTATCACGGCAATGATTTGGCTATCTTGGAAGTAGAAGAAGTATTTAAATATAACAAGATAGACCTTGAAGAGGCAGTATTAGGTACAAGTGATTTAAAGCATCCGGGGGTAAAAATGTACAATGCCTTAAAAGATACCTTTATTAGTGGAAAAGTGACCTTAGTAAATGAGATAAAATTTAACCCTCCTTTCGATAAATTTTGGTATACACCGAAACAATTGCGAAAAATATTTGTTGAAAAAGGCTGGAAAAGGATAGTTGCCCATCAAACCAGAAACGTACCCCATACTGGCCATGAATGGTTGATGAAAGGAGCCTGGTTTTCCGCTAATAGCGACCTTCCAGTAGAAAAACTAAAAACCGGAATATTAGTCAGTTGCATAATTGGACCAAAACGTATTGGTGATTATATCGATGAAGCTATCCTTTTAGGTCAGCAAAAATTACATGATGCAAAATATTTCAGAGATGATATTCATATGGTTTCCTTTATTCTGTGGGATATGCGTTATGCCGGACCAAAGGAAGCCATTCTCCATGCTATTATTAGAACTAATTTAGGATGCACTCACCATATGTTTGGAAGAGACCACGCTGGAGTAGGTAGCTATTATGACCCTTATGATGCACACCGGATATTTGATAAGATTCCTAAAGAGAGCTTAAAGATTAAACCTATTCGTATCTTAGAGTGGTGGTATTGTCCCATTTGTGGGGAAGTAACTTATTCCGGTTTATGTGGACATGATAAAAAAAGACAGGGATTTAGTGGCACTATGATTAGGAGTATAATCCAGGATAAAGTAAAACCCACCAAACTTATTATGAGACCGGAAGTCTTTGATTCGGTAATGGAAAATGCAGATAAATATGGTTTTGGTTCTCCATTCTGTACCGAAGAATACTTAGCCAAAAGGCAACCAGTCTTTGAACTATCCTAATTATTAAAAAAATGATAATTAAATATATTTAACTAAATTTAAAGGAGGGTAAAATGGGAGATAAAAGTTCTATTAATATTTGGATTAATGAAGAGAGAGATGAGATGCTTCGACAGGCAGGCTTATCCCATTTAGCAAAAGAAGCATTAGCCGGGATGAAAGTATTACAATTATATTGCACCGAAGAACAGAAAGATAAAATATTGAAGCGTTATCCTACAGCAAAATACGATAGCGCTACTACTAAAAGTATTGAATTGCTTCCTCCTAAAGCAAAGGATAAAATGTTTGATTTAGTAATTGAAAAGAAGACTATAGAAGTTATAGATGAATTTTTAAATAGTATAGTGAATTAAAATAAAAATATTGGGCAATAACAATTTGAATTAATTCAGTTAATTTAAAAATAAATTACAAAATTAAAGAAAATTAGCATAGCAATAAACTTTATTGATTCAAATAATAGATATCTATTTTAATGGAAATTTAAAAAATTATAAAAACAACAATTATTCGAGAATAATAAATGAATCAAGAATTACCTATTAAAAATTACAATACACTTTGTATGGATAGTAAGATGCTCTGGTTATTCATAGGAGTTGCCATCTTTGCCTTTATCGCTTTTTTTCTTCCTGTTCCTGAAAGTCTAAAAAAAGTTGTGCAAGAATATGGTTTTGCCGATAATATGATAAAAACAGGAGTAGCCAGCAGTATTTCTCAAGCCGCCTGGAAGGCAAAATTGGTTTTAGGGATAATTCCTATGGTTACCATATTTTTTTGTACCGAAGCTATACCTATAGGATTAGTCGGTATCCTTATGCCTTTTCTGGCTTACTTTTTTTACTTACTTCCCAAGGCAGAGATAGGTAAAACCTTCTGTGGAGATGCCCCTCTTTTTCTTTTAGGTGTTTTGGCTATGGGGGTGGTAGTAACCGAAGTTGGTTTACACAAACGTTTAGCCAGCTGGATTTTAGGATGGGTGAAGGGATTTAAATTTCCCCTTTTTGTAATTGCTATCTCTATGTCCGTCTTAGGTTCATTTGTATCTGCTCATGCTATTGCCGCCTTTATGACTCCGGTTATGGTTATTATCTATGCCGGGGCTCTAAAAGGGGCAAATGATAAAGGATTACAGATAAAAGAAGATCCTCAGCTGGCCAAACTACTTCTTCTTACCCTTTGTTTTGCTCTTAATGTGGGTGGAGTTGGCTCACCGGCAGCAGGTGGTCGTAATGCTATTATGATGGGTTTCTTCGATAATTACAATGTGTCTATGAGTTTTACCCAGTGGATGGCTTACGGAATGCCCTTGGTTCCTATATTAGCCGTAGTAGTAGTAGTTTATCTACTTTTTATGTTTCCTAAAACCAAGATAAAAGATTTAACCCCCGGACTGGAAGCCATAAAAAAAGAAAACAGACTTATGGGAGCGATGAAGTTTAATGAGATATTAATCTTATTGATGATGTTAACAATTCTCTTTTTATGGATAACCAAGAGTAAGGTCTTAGGATTAGGTGGACCTGCCTTACTTGCCCTCATTATCCCGGTGGTATTTAGAGTAGTAGATTGGAAGAAGATTTTGACTAACATATCCTGGAATGCCTGGTTTATGTATTGTGGAGCTTTAACTATGGGGGCTTTATTACAAGGTAGTGGAGCAGCCCTTTGGTTAGCCAAATTCTTCTTAAATGGACTTCAATCCTTAGGAGCAAATGGGCAGATGCCCTTACTGGTGGGAGCAAGTCTTTTTTCTGGGGTGATGACTAACTTTATGAGTGATGCTGCCACTACTACCCTCTTAGGTCCAATTACTATTCCTATGGGAATTCTCTCCGGTGGAGTAGGAGAACCTTGGGCAGTTGGATTAGCTACTGCTTTTGCCACATCTTTTGCCCATTTTCTTATTGTAGGTACACCTAATAATGCTATCGTTTATGCCCTTAGCTCTTATCCGGGAACAAATAAGAAAATGATTCATCCTATTGACTTTTTAAAGTATGGATTCATTTTATGGGTCCTTTGTATGCTTATTTTATGGGTGGTTGGATTTCTCTTCATATATAAAATTATTGGTTTTCCTCCAGGGCTTACCGAATCAGCCAAAGCTGTTCTCGAAGCAACTAGGAACGGAGTAGTTCTACCTTAAATTATTAAGCCCTGTTTAAGAACTGTTGATATAAATTCCACTTTCGATATATTTTTTGTGGCTACTATTTCTGTTATTTATAGGTGACTTTTTCTATATCCTGATCTATCAGAAAGAGAAGCCTATTAAAAGCAAGCAGATTGTTGTCAAGAGTAAAGATGGCAAAAAAATAATTATCGTTTTAACTAATAAATAAAATCCCGGTGATCCAGACTTCTATCCAATTCCTTTATCCGGATTGTCGTTCCCTGCTCCCCTTAAATAAACGTTTTTTCAGAGGGGGCAGGGAATATTTAATCTGACTGATACCTGAGCTACTTTTATCTATTTTCTTATAATTATCTATTATTGTTGACGAATGTTGTTTATGGTGATAAAATTAGATAGAATAAAGATAAAGGGGGATTTATGATGTTGACTCTTAAAGAAGTAGCTCAAAGGCTGAACGTGCACGAAAATACGGTAAAAAACTTTATACGGGGTGGAAAGCTGACCGGTTATAAGCTTAACCGGGTCTGGAGGATCAAGGAGAAGGACTTGGAAAAATTTCTTAATCAAAGGAAGTGGAGAGAAGATGAGGAACCTAGTCGGGACTGATCTATCTTTATCGCTGAGGAGAAATTATGAGTAAAATGGCAATCTTTATCGATGGAGGATATATTAATCGTTTGTCTAGGGATAATTTTGTAATTGACAATTATTCTATCGACTATAAAAAGTTTATAAAATGGATAAGTGGCACTTCTACGATATTTCGAGCTTACTATTACGATTGTCTTCCTTATCAGTCTTACAAACCCACAAAAAAAGAACGCGAACGCTTCTCTAAAAAACGAGAATTTTTTTTCTCTTTAGAGAAGATTCCTCGATTCTGTGTTAGACAAGGAAAATTAGCATACCGAGGAAAGGATAATAGCGGCAAACCTATCTTTGTCCAAAAACAAGTAGATTTGCTACTCGGATTAGATTCGGGTTCTCTAGTAAGTACCCGTAAATTTGATGAAGTAGCAATCGTTGCTGGAGATAGTGATTTTATACCGGTTGTAGAATTTGCTAAAAAAGAAGGGGTAATAGTTTGGCTAATTCATGGTCCTTCTGGAACTTATCATAAGGATTTGTGGCAAGTAGCTGATGAAAGAAAGGAAATAACTCAAGATGTTTTATTATGTATTTGTTCCTAAGTGTTTAAAATGAGAAAACCGCCATTTAGGCGGCTTCTCTTTGATAAACGCCTAACACCCTATTTTAGAAAGAACGTTAGGAACTAAGTACTTAATAATATATCACAAAAAATTATTTTGTCAAGTTTACTACAATTTCAATTATTGAAATTACGGTTAGAATCCTGCTAGGGTACCTGCTTCTACTAAAGTAGATATTGATGAAAATGGGAATACAGTGGGATTGTTCTGAAATTATAAAAGTCAGAGTAGGTGACCTGCGTTAAGTGTTAGAGAATGGGACGTTGTCTCTAAACGAAAGGATCAAAGTTTTTTATAGGGAAATTATTTAATCCTACGGTAGGTCATCGCGTCCGCTGCTACATCGAAAATGCCTTTTACAAAGACTCTTCTTGATGTAGCAGATGTAAAACTATATCAATTTTAATGCTATATCAAGGAGGAAAAATTAAATGAAGATATCATCCCATAAAATTACCACTATGGGTCTTCTGATTGCTTTAAGTATAATTTTAACTCGGGTAGCCAGTCTACGTGTTGCTATTGGAGGGGTGGAGGGAATCAGGATTGGTCTGGGGAAATTACCTATAATCTTAGGAGGCATTATATTTGGTCCATTAGCTGGAGGGCTAATCGGAGCCTTTTCTGATCTGTTAGGATACTTCATCAATCCTATGGGGATTTATATGCCTCACTTTACTCTAACTTCTGCTTTGACCGGAATAATTCCAGCGATTATCTTGGTTTTAATGAAAAAAAGTGAACCTAATGTTTTTGATTTGGGTATAGCTATTACCGTGGGTCAGGTGATAACTTCTATTATTTTAATACCGTATTTTTTAAATATTTTATTCGGACTTCCCTGGGAAGTGTTAATGCCTCCGCGAATGGTGGCAGAACCCATTCAAATATTTCTCTATACCTATACCATAAATATAATTTTAAAGAGAAACATTTTAATTACCAAATCACATAAGATTTAGGATTTACTAATTTAATTAATATTATTTTTCGCCATTAAAGTTTACGAAGAACGAGAGGAGATTTGTAATATTAGAAAATATGAAAAATAAAAACTTAAATTGTAAAAATAAAATTATCGGTAGGAAAATTATTCGTAGATTTTGGTGATCCGGGCTAATTAGGAGAGGTTGCAAAACCTAAGGAGATAGTTTTTTCTATACAAATTCTTCTATCTGCCTTAAATAAACAACCTCACGGGCTACTAACCCCCCGGATTGCCGATCCCCTGCTTTCCTTTTTTTAATAACCTTTTATCTAAAGGGGGCAGGGATATTTAAAAGTTAATACTATCAAGCTGATACTATTAACTAACGGCAAGGTCACAGGCTCTGACTTTGTGAGATAGATTAGAAAAAGGAATATTAAGAGATTGAAGAAAAATAGAATGGCGTTCTAAAAAGGGATAACAAGAAAAGTTGACATTTCTTACCTCTACCATTATAATATAAGTAGTAAGTTTAAAATGACAAGGGGGATAAGATGAGAAAAGATATTATAACGACAGGAGATAAGGAGCTGATCCTTAATAATGCCCAGGCTAAAGCTAAAAAAGTCTTTGACCTTTTAGACGTTAGAGAGACTACCCGAGCCGACTATAAAACCCGCATAGGTTTATTTCTTGACTTTACCCATAGGTGCGGGATCAACCGCAACAGCTTTTTAGACTTCAAAAGGGAATTAACCGACCGGACAGATTTAAGCGTAAGCACCAAGAATAAATACCTTACCACTGCCCGGGTCTTCTTAAAGGAGCTTAACCGACAGGGAGCTATCCCTGCCGATATAACCCAGAATATAAAGACCTTTAGACAGAGCAAGAAGCACAAAAAAGATGGGCTGACTGATGAGGAGATCAACGCCTTAATGGAGAAGATCAGACCGCTACCTAATACCCCCCGGACTACCAGGCTAAAGGCTATATTAGTTTTATTGACCTTACAGGGCTTAAGACAGATAGAGCTGATCAGGCTTGAGGTCAGAGACCTTGATTTTATGAGTAAGACCGCTTTTATACAGGGCAAAGGGCAAGACGATAAAGAACTGATTAACTTACACCCGGAGACTTGTAAGACCTTACAAGAATACTTAAAGACTAATAAGATAGCTGACGGGGCTTTATTTACCAGCCAGAGCAATAATTCACGCAACCGCCGGCTTACTACCAGGGCAGTAAGGGGTATTGTAAGGGCTACCCTGGCGGAGTTAGGGATCAATAAGACCACGCACGGCTTTAGGCATTATTTTACTACTAAACTGATCAAGACCTATAAAGGCGACCTGTTAGAGGTAGCCCAATATACCAGGCACAAGAGCCTGGAAATGCTACAAGTTTATAATGACAGCATTAAAAGAGAGGCAGACTTACCCCGCTTTTATAAGGCTTTTAGGGGGGTTAATTTTAGCCAGAGATGACAGAAGAGAGATCGAGCAGAATTTTAAAGTTAGTGTTTAATAAATAGCTTTCTACTTCCGATAATCCTAATTACAGGAAGTAGAAATAGGGGGATTAGGATATGCCGACAAAAAGGAATTTAGAACAGATTAAACAGAGGGAATTTTTAAAGCTTGTCGAGCTTGCCGAGCTTGCCGGGGTCAGGTATTCGACTATTAAATATTATAGTGAGCTGGGGCTTTTACCTTATGAGCAGAGGGGAGACCGGCTTGCCAAGTATTACCCCAGGGCAGAAGCTACCCGGAGACTTAAAGAGATACTGAAATTGCGGAAGCAGGGCAAGACCCTGACCGCTATTATCAGCTATTTTATAAAGAGGCAAGCAACCTAAAGGCGGGCAGAGAAGAAAGGAAGGCGATTAAATGGCAGATAAAAAGTGCAAATACACCAAAGACAACGGGAGACAGTGCGGGGCTTATGCTATGAAAGGAAGCAAATTTTGCTATCTACACAACCCCGCTATCAGAGAAGAGCAGAAGAAGCTTGACCAGACCCGGGGCGGGGCTAACCGGAGAGCCTTGACCATAGCCGAGCCTCTGCCACCTATGACTTTAGAGACACCTAAAGACGTAGTCTTATTGCTGGTAGATACCATTAACCGGGTCAGGGCTGGAGAGCTTGATGTAAAGGTAGCCAACTGTTTAGGGGTATTGACCGGACATCTAATCAAGGCTTTAGAGACAGCACAACTTAACGATAAATTAGATGCGATAGAGCAACTGTTATTTAAGAAGCGGGGATATTAAATTAGGTTTTTGAAGGGAGTTTAATAAGATGAGAAACTTTAGCAAGTTATTACAAAGAGGAAACCTTACTCCGAAGGAGCGGGTTTTACTTATGATGGCTAACAGCGTAAGCAAGAGGAAAGAAGGTAATGGATTTTTAACCGAGGCGGATATAACTGCTTTGAGCGAAGGCTGGACACCAAAAAACAACAACGAAGTAGACGAATTTAACCGCTATAATAATAGCTGGCGACTCATCGGTTATGCGGAGCTTGATGCCCAGAGCATTTATTTAACGGCAAGAACTCAATTTTTAACTTTAGGCACACTCTTAAGGGATTTTGAAATTTATCCTATTTATAGGGAGATAAGGCAAGCATTAGACGAGCTGGCAAAGATTAGACGGGTAGACGCAAAAGAAGCGGTAGAGATCATCAGCCGGCAGAGGCAGGAGAAGTTAAAAGGGGGTTATGAATTTACCCAGGCAATATACGAGCTTACCTTTGAATTTATAGGTAAGGAGTATCAAAAGAAATTGCTCAAGCTTGATGAGGAGATAGCGACTGAACGCAACTATTTAGAAGAAGAACAGGAACTTGCCGAACTTTACCAGGCTAAAGACTTTGAGACCATAGCCGAGCGGATGAGTGAGATATGCTACAACCGCTATACTAAAAAACGTTTGGTAGATACTTCTTATGCCTGCATACCATTATGGGAAGTAGCCAGACGATATGCGAAGGAAAACAACTTGCCTTATAAAGAAAATACCGAAGACGAGGACATAAAGCTTGCAAGGATGGGGAAGCCTACCTCTCAAGATATATTAGCCGAGATTTTAATTAAACACGCCCAGGATAAAAAGACAACCATAGAGGAGATTATAAAGACTGCTTGCCTTAAATGGATTAATGAGGGGCTACTTGAAAAAGACCATAAACCCCTTGTTATTTGTGAACCAGGGCTTTTTAATAAATGGATAAAGACCAAAGAAAAGGCAAAAGAAGTCTTACAGGATTTAATAGATAAGAAGGAATTAGAAGTAAAAGGCGAAATCCTTACCGGAGACAGCCTCTATAATAGCAATTTGAAGTATAAATTTATTACCTGGTATAAGCAATATGTAGATTTATACGAGCCAGATTTAGGTATTGTTGAAGGCAAGGGAGAAGATTATTTTGACAGGGAGCTTTTGATTGCAAATAAAAAGTTTTTTAGTAAGTCTGCCATACATCTTAAGATAGCGAGACAATTTTTCAATGGATTATCAGAGGTTAAGGAGACAGAGGAAAACGGGAAGATACGTTTAGACCTTAAAAAAGGCACCCGTGATACGAAAGGTGTTTTTTTGAAAGTACGGAATATGTTTGTAGAGACATACGAAAGCTTGCTTACCTTTGAGGATCTATTTAAAAAACTCTCTAAATTTTATGGAATGGACTTAACTCATAAGATAAGCCAGTTTGTAGCCGAATGTAAAGAGGATATAGAGCTTTTTAACTCTACCCTTTTAGTAGCATTAAGAGGAGAGGGCTTACCTTTTTCTGAACATTATAAAGAAGATAAGACAAAAACTTATATAGACAAGAGGCTTTTAATTAACGTTAAGAAAATTGATATTTGGAAGATTAAGCCTGATAACGAGATAGTAGAACTTTATAATAAAGAACTTGCCAATACATTAGGAGAGAAATTTGAATGAGAAGAAAAACAAAGAAGATAACAGAAAATTCTACCGTTCATATCATACCCCAAAAAAACTCATTTTCACCTATGCACCGCCAATCAAGGAGCCTACTCAAGACGTCAGCCAGCGGAGTAGGCAGGGATAGGGAGCAGACCTTGTTTACCTTACCCGCTTACCGGGGCAATATTAACCCCTTCAAAAAAGTTATGTCCAAAAATACCGCTATAATGGGCAACCTTTTAATTAAATTATGGCAGAAACATAAAGACGAAAAGGGAATTTTTACCATAAAAAACCTGACGAAAATTGCCAGGATAATGAAAACAAGCCCACAGGAGCTGAAGGTTTATCTCCTCTGTTTAGCCGGTTATCAATATCCGGTAACTAAAATAAACAAAGAGACCAGAACCCTATCTATTTACAGCGACAAGCTTTTTTATATCAAGTTTAATATGCGTTTTAAAAAAGGAGAAGACGAGGACAGCTTTAATAATGATTATCGAACCGGGACTAATTATATAAGTTTTATCAGAGACAGGTTTGTTAAAAGCGTAGAAATAACCCCCTCTGCCAGCATTATTGAAGGATTAGAGGGCAAGGGGCTGGGTAATGTCTTAGTAGACGACAACTTTGTAGCCTTCAGTTTGGGTTTGAGCGATTTAGCTTATAAGTTATTTTGCTTTAGTAGCAGTAATAGACCGACCTTCAAGATAAGTTTTCGGAAGCTGACCTCTAAAAAATATCTCAACCTGGGGAAGCAGATCTACGGGGTATATAACGACAAGGGCAAGCGTATCCGGGCTGGACAGGGGAAAAGAAGGATACTTGAAAATATAAAAAGGGCTTTTACCGAACTATTAGTTAAAGAACACCTTAAAGAGTGGGAATATAACGAGGCAAAAGATCAGTTTAACTGGGTTTATTCTGACAAGTTTATTAAGCACAAGGAGTTTTTATCTAAAGAGGTTATAAAATAGGTATAAACATTTGTTTATTACAGGTATAAACATTATACGACAAGGTATAAACATTATACGACAAGGTATAAACATTATACGACAAGGGCTTTCTGCAAGGCTTTTATAGCAATAGTCTTAAGCGGTAAATTTTTCATAAAGAGTTATAAAGAGTTATAAGGGGCAGGGGGGCTTAAAATAACTGCCCCCTGCCCCCCATAACTTACTTACTTTTAAGGGGAGAATAAAGATAAAAAATGATAGACCTGGATCAGCTAAAACAAGCGATAAGAATAGACGACCTTGCCCGGCAATTAGGCTTACAGGTTAGAGGTAGGCAAGCCAGATGTTTTAATAGGGCGATGCATAAGCACCAGGACAGGCACCCCAGTTTAGGTTTTGACCTTAAAACTAACCGCTTTAAGTGTTTTGCCTGCGGGGTGAGCGGGAGTATTATTGACCTCTATATGGGAGTTAAAAAGGTGGGGCTTGAACAGGCGATAAATGATCTTGCCCAGATGGCGGGCTTTACAGATAACCCCAGACCGCTAAAACGAAAAGAAGTTAATAAACCTCTACCGACTGCCGAGGTAATAACAAAGGGTATTTATAAAACCTTACAAGACTACTGCGGGGAGCTGGATCAGAAAAGCCTCGCTTATCTGACCGGGGCTACCAGGGGGCTAA
>JABUBM010000031.1_pt1 | contig 30023 bp, 26 predicted proteins | sample 7240321 | NCBI WGS metagenome assembly JABUBM01 (sample SAMN07256344, study PRJNA390944) | subsurface metagenome | isolation source: Methane hydrate marine sediment | place: Pacific Ocean: Eastern North Pacific, ODP site 1244 | collected 2002
GGGCGGGTACCATATGCTTGTTAGGAGTGAGTCTAGCTTTAGCACAGCAGGCCTGGGATACTCTACAGGAATATGAAAAAGCTACCGGAAACAAAATTGAGAAATTTAGCGAGTCCCCCATGCTCAGGACAAAGGTTGCCGCAGGAGAACTTCCATCTGTGGAAGAACGACTTCCCGAGGAACCCCAGATAATTGAGCTATTGGAGGAGGTTGGTCAGTACGGTGGAACGATGTATTTGATCAGCGTAGCCGGAGAAGGCTCCGAAATTGAGGCTTCAATAAGGAACATAGGAGGAGTAACTTATGAGAATAAAATAATTCCCTCTGTAGCTAAAGGCTGGGATTTATCAGATGATTATAAGACGCTCACCTTATACCTAAGGAAAGGAATGAAGTGGTCGGACGGTGAACCCTTTACTGCTGATGATATTCTCTTTTGGTATCAGGATATAATTTTAAATGACGAGCTTACCCCAACTAAACCGGAAAAGTGGTCTCCTGGTGGAGAGCCAATGAAAGCGACGAAGATAGATGATTATACGGTCCGGTTTGAATTTAGTTTGCCTTACCCATCTGCAAGTGAGGTAGTGTACTCTATGCCAGCTTTCTCCCCTAAACATTATCTTAAAAGATATCATATAAAGTATAATCCCGATGCAGGGGAAATAGCAAAAAAAGAAGGATACGACAACTGGTGGGAATCTTTTGGATTTCACACTACAATCACTGGCGGCCGGCCGGAAGATGTTAATCTTCCCGCTCTTACCCCTTGGGTATTTACAGAAATGGATGCTGGTCAAAACACTTATTGGGAAAGGAATCCCTATTATTGGAGGGTAGATACCGCTGGAAATCAGCTTCCTTATATTGATAAGCTGATGAGTATGAATGTAGCAAATCCTGAGGTAGTTGCTATGAAATCGATGAGTGGAGAAGTTGAGTCTAGCGTTGTGATGTTAAATTTCTCCGACTATCCCATTTACAAGAAGAATGAGGAAAAGGGAGGTTACAAGGTTTATTTATTCCCTGATGGAGGAGCATCAACGAGTCTCTCATATTCTTTTAATTACACTCATAAGGATCCCGTTTTAAGAAAGATTTTCAATGATATCCGTTTCAGGCAGGCTACATCTTTGGCTATCAACCGCGAGGAAATAAGCAAAACTGTATTTTATGGGAAAGTTTCTCCCTGGACTGCGCCGGTCACCCCTGACTGGGCCGGTTTCGAAGATTGGATGGGTACGTACTATGCCGAATACAATCCTCAAAAGGCGAATGAGCTTTTAGATGAGATGGGTCTTAAATGGGATAAAGGTCGTCAATACCGTCTAATGTCTGATGGTAAAACCCTATCCTTAGTTGGTGAATATTGTCTTCAGTGGCTCGGAGCGTATCCAGGCAAAATCGCAGAGTTAACCAAAGAGTACTGGGAAAAGATTGGAATTAAGCTGACTGTTAAGCAGGTGACAGAGGATCTCCAGATGGAACGAATGGGAGCAAATGAGCATGATCTATGCCTCTGGAATTGTGATGGGTCTGGTGAACTTCAGGCACATACTAATTACCCTATAAGGTTGATGCCTCCCTGGCACTGGGCTGATATACCCATGGGTGGTCCAGAATGGCGCAGGTGGTATGATACAAAGGGAAAGGAAGGTGAGGAACCTCCACAGGAGATAAGAAAGATATTTAATCTTGCTGATGAATGGTTAAATGTTGCTTATGGAACAGAAAAATATGTAAAGCTGGCTAATGAGCTTATCACCCTGAATGTCAAAGGTTTTTATCTTATTGGTATGGTTGAAAGCTCTCCGCGGCCAGTAATAAGAAAGAATGGTCTTAGAAATGCACGGAGAGAGGGAGGTCAATTCAGGCCAGGATTGGGGGCTTACATGACAGACCAGTGGTTTTTTGAGAAATGAGTGCGGATAAAAAGAGCCCTGCCCAATTTTTTGGCAGGGCTCTTTTTAATGAAAAACAGCAATAAGTTAACTTTTAGTGACATCATCCCCATCCGCAAGGGGTGGGGCTTCCTGGCAAATCTTGTCAATAGGCAACGTCGAAAAATTGTAGAATCTTTCCAATGATTACCTTACAGTTGTCCTTTAAAGTATGAGCTAATCATCATTTCTGAAAAGGGAGCTTAAATATGTTATCCTACCTTATTCGCCGCTTTGTTTATATGTTCATTATTTTATGGGTACTATCAGTAGTCTCTTTTACCATCATTCAACTTCCTCCCGGTGACTTTTTAAGCTCTTATGTGATGCGATTGGCACGCAGTGGGCAACCAGTTGATAGGGCACAACTTGCCTCACTGAGGAAGCGATATGGCCTGGATTTGCCAGTATACGCCCAATACTTTAAGTGGATATGGAAGATGCTCCATGGGGACTTAGGAAGGTCTTTTCAGTTGAATAAGCCCGTAAGTAAGTTAATAGCTGAGCGATTGCCCTTCACTATGACATTATCTCTTTTTACCCTTGTCTTTGTCTATGCAGTAGCCATACCCATAGGGATTTACTCAGCTACTCATCAGTATTCTGTTGGCGATTATGCCTCTACTACTATTGGCTTTGTGGGTTTAGCTACTCCAAACTTTCTTTTAGCACTGATACTAATGTTTCTCTTCTTTAAATATTTTGGTCTGAGCGTAGGTGGCCTTTTCTCACCTGAATATATATGGGCACCCTGGAGTATAGGCAAATTTATCGATATGTTAAAGCACCTTCCCATTCCCATAATTGTCATCGGTACAGCTGGTACAGCTGGGCTCATTCGTGTTATGCGGGGCTGTTTATTGGATGAGCTTAGAAAGCAATATGTCATTACCGCCCGGGCTAAAGGGGTTGAGGAAAGAGCTCTTTTATTTAAGTATCCGGTAAGGATGGCTATCAACCCTATAGTTAGCACCATAGGTTGGATGCTCCCTGCCATTTTTTCGGGGGAGACCATTACGGCTATAGTTCTGAGTTTACCTACAACAGGACCACTTCTTTTCAGCGCATTAATGGCTGAGGACATGTTCTTAGCCGCAAGCATCCTTATGATCTTAGGCTTTTTAACTGTAATAGGAACTTTTCTTTCCGATATATTATTAATCTGGATAGACCCTCGCATTCGCTACGAAAAAAGGGGATAAAGGATGAAGAAGAAAGGCGAGATTAGCGCTGAAGAAAAATATTATATAGCCTCACAATGGCAGCTTATGTGGCGAAAGTTTAGAAAACATAAGCTGGCAATTGTGGGAGGCGGGATACTGACTATTTTTTACATTTTAGCCATATTCTGTGAATTTTTTTCTCCTTACGATATATACAAGCGTTATCCAGATTATATTTACATGCCTCCACAAAGAATACACCTTTTTGATGAAAAAGGAGTTTTTCATCTTCGTCCCTTTGTCTATGGGATAAAGCAAGAGACGGATCCGATAACCTGGGAGACAAAATTCACTGAGGATAAAACTAACAAATACCCCATTTACTTTTTTGTCCATGGCGATGAGTATAAACTATGGAATCTATTTCCTACAGATATTCATCTTTTTGGAGTAGAAAAGCCGGGGACAATATTTTTCTTTGGAACCGAGGATATGGGTAGAGACCTTTTTTCCCGCAATCTCTACGCTGCTCGTATTTCTTTGTCCGTAGGATTAGTAGGAGTAGCTCTTATCTTCATCATCGGAATTATATTAGGAGGAATCTCAGGATACTATGGTGGAGTCTCTGATATGATCATCCAAAGAGCTATAGAATTTCTAATTTCAATTCCAACTATTCCCCTCTGGATGGCCTTGGCCGCAGCTCTACCTAAAGATTGGCCAATGATTAAGGTTTACTTTGGAATTACTGTTATCCTTTCCCTGGTGGGATGGGGTGGTCTGGCTCGAGTAGTAAGGGGAAAGCTGCTAGAATTAAGAGAGGAGGATTTTGCTATGGCGGCAAAGATTGCCGGGGCAAAGGAGGGGAGAGTAATAATAAGACATCTTCTTCCCTCGTTTTCAAGCTACCTTATAGTAAGCCTAACCTTATCTATCCCGGGTATGATCTTGGGAGAGACTGCCTTAAGCTTTCTTGGTTTAGGCCTTCGTCCGCCTGCAGTTAGTTGGGGAGTTTTGTTGCATAAAGCTCAAAATATTCGCACTGTTGCCCTGTATCCCTGGCTTTTCATTCCTGCTCTTTTTGTCATCACCACCGTCCTCGCCTTTAACTTCCTAGGGGATGGCCTGCGTGATGCGGCTGACCCTTATAAATGAAGTCTTGTTTGACTGGTTGAGGGGTTAAATTAACTTTGATGGGAAGGAGGCTTAGGTCTAAATAGGATGTTACGGGAATAAAAAGATTTATACACCTAATCTTGATGCCTTTGTTTTCCCCGGGTTCTCTCAGTCAGATCCCAGGGTCGGCTCATCCAGAAACCAGCACCAGAGTTAGAGAACACAAGAAAAGCGATGTAGCAATCACCTTCAAGGGAGATATGTTTGAAGTAGCTGGTGCCGATTTTCTGCTTTGTCTTCTCCAGAATCGGCAAACAATCAAACTTCATGTATTTATTGACCGGTCGGTATTGGAGATATACGTTAATGACCGCGAGGTGGTAACCCGCGTGGTTGACACTGATACCAGTGGGTGGGATGTAGAAATATTTGCGAATCATGGAGGCATAGGAGTTGTGACACTCGATATATGGGAGGTGGAATCAATCTGGCGATGAATCAAAATGAGTCTTTTCCGAGGCCTGAATATCCCAGACCTCAAATGGTAAGGAAAGGGTGGTTGAACCTGAATGGGCGATGGGAGTTTGAGTTAGATCCGGGCCTTTCGGGAGAGGAAAGGCATTTTCAGCTTGCAAAACCATTTAGCAGAACCATTATAGTTCCATTCTGCCCTGAAAGTTCACTTTCGGGAATTGGCGAGAAGGACTTTATACCCTGTATCTGGTATCGACGAAGCTTCGTTCTCCCAGAAGAATGGAAAGGTAGGCGAGTTCTCCTTCATTTTGGCGCGGTGGACTATGAGGCGAACGTGTGGGTCAACGGAAGATTGGCGGGCACTCATCGTGGGGGTTATTCTTCCTTCTTTCTTGAGATAACTCATTTTTTGAAAAAAGGAAAAAATTATATCGTTGTCCGGGCAGTGGATGATACTCGAAGTAGCCTCCAGCCCAGCGGTAAACAGTCCACAAAGTTTGAATCGTACGGCTGCTATTACAGCCGTGTTACAGGAATCTGGCAGACTGTATGGTTAGAAGCAGTTCCTTCTACCTATCTTCGCTGGTTTCGCCTCTATCCGGATCCTGCCCAGGGAAAGTTGACTGTTCATGCTGGCGTAGGCGGAGACGCTGAGAGATTTGTCCTACGCAGCAGGGTCTTTGCTTCGGGCAAAAAGGTGGGGGAAGAAAGTGCATCTGCCTGCGACCCCACCGCCTCTACTATTAAGCTTTCGGAGGTTCATCTATGGGAGCCGAAAGACCCATTTCTTTATGAGCTTGAGTTTTCGCTCGAAAAGGACGGAAACCAGGTTGACCTGGTAAAGAGCTATTTTGGCTTGCGCAAGGTTCACCTTCAAGGGAAAAAGGTCCTCATAAATAATAAGCCGGTCTTTCAGAGGCTGGTTCTTGATCAGGGATATTATCCTGATGGCATTTACACCGCTCCCACTGATGAGGCTCTAAAGAGAGACATCCAATTCTCTATGAAGATGGGATTTAACGGGGCACGTCTTCACGAGAAAGTGTTCGAGCCCCGTTTTATCTACTGGGCGGATCGCCTGGGTTACCTTGTCTGGGGTGAATATCCAAATTGGGGATTAGACCATAGCCATCCTGCAGTTTTGGAGAGAGTGCTAGCCGAATGGATTGAGGTCCTTGAAAGGGATTTCAATCACCCTTCAATTATTGGTTGGTGTCCATTCAATGAAACGCCACAAAATCAAGACCCTGAACTTATCCGGATTATTTACCAAACTACAAAATTAATAGATCCTACACGTCCAGTAATTGACACCAGCGGTTATCACCATATAGAGACCGATATCTACGACTGTCACAACTACGAACAGGACCCGGAAAAATTTATCGCTTTATTTAAAACATTTAAGAAAGATAAAGAACCTTGGAGAAATAACCCTGAACATCAAACTCCCTATCAAGGTCAGCCTTATTTTGTTAGCGAATACGGGGGAACATGGTGGAATCCTTCACAAAAAGATGATAAAGCTTGGGGATATGGCAATAAAAAAAGACCCCGGACGAAGGAAGAATTCCTCGAGCGCTATGGAAAACTCACCGAAGCCCTATTATTTCATCCCAAGATTTCAGGATTCTGTTATACTCAACTTTATGATGTGGAACAAGAGGTTAATGGACTATATACCTATGATAGGCGCCCGAAATTTGACCCGGCTCCTATAAAAAAAATTAATTCTCAAAAAGCAACCATTGAGAGATAAAAATAAGGCCAGGGGGAGGTGAAAACCACTACCTTAGAAAGATAGACCTCATTAACTGACTAATTATACGAGGGAGAAGACTTTAGAATCAGGCAGAGATGGCTGGACGAATGGTCAGATTTCTGATGTTCCGGGGTAGCGACAGGAATAGTACCAGTTGTCTAGTAAAAAATTCCATAAAGGAGGATATCTATGTTATATAAACCATCCTGGAATTCACTCAAAACCCATATTACCCCTATATGGTTTCAGGATGCCAAATTCGGAATATATACCCATTGGGGGATATATTCGGTTCCGGCATGTGGCCCGAACGGTAGCTGGTATCCCTATAACATGTACCGCGAAGGGACGCCGCAATACGAACATCATGTTAAAACCTATGGACTCCCTTCCAAGTTTGGCTACAAAGACTTCATTCCTATATTCAAGGCAGAGAAGTTCGATCCGGATGAGTGGGCTGAGTTGTTCAAGGAAGCTGGTGCCCAGTTTGCCGGTCCTGTAGGCGAGCACCACGATGGTTTTAGTATGTGGGATAGCCAGGTCAATGAATGGAACGCGGCGAAGATGGGGCCGAAAAGGGATGTTGTAGGAGAGCTTGAAAAGGCTATCCGAAAACAGGATATGCGCTTCATGGTAGCGCTTCATCATGCCGCAAACTGGTGGTTCTATCCTCATTGGAAGAAAGAGTATGACACATCAGACCCGTGCTATGCTGGTCTATATGGTCCACCACATAATCTTGAATGGGCCCAGAATATGCCTGAATTAAAAGAAGGAAAAAACGAATGGCAACTGCAAGATAAGCCCAGCAAAGAGTTTCTTGATAAGTGGTTAGCCAAGATTCGGGAAGTCATCAATAAATATCAGCCCGACCTACTGTGGTTTGACTTTGGGCTTAATTTTGTACAGGAACATTACAAGAGGGAATTCCTTGCCTACTATTACAATAAGGCGAAAGAGTGGGGCAAGGAGATGGTTGTAACCTATAAGTGGCACAATCTTGTCCCTGGCAGCGGCGTCATAGACCTTGAGCTGGGGCGGTTTGATCATCTGACCTATCATGTCTGGATAACGGATACGACGGTGGATGATGGAGGCGGCTGGAGTTATTTACATGATGCCAAATACAAAACAGCAACTACCCTGGTGCACTATCTGGTGGACAATGTGAGTAAAAACGGTTTGATGCTTCTCAACGTAGGGCCCAAGCCCAACGGGGAGATACCGGAAGAAGCCAAAGAAATTCTTTTGAAGATGGGCAGGTGGCTCAAAGTAAATGGGGAGGCCATCTATGGTACCACACCCTGGATGGTATATGGGGAAGGGCCAACCAAGATGACCAAATCCGGAATGTTTAGCGAGGAGAAGGAGGTTCAGTACAGGTCAGAAGATATTCGGTTCACGGTGAAAGATGATACGCTTTATGCGACCTGTCTGGGCTGGCCGGGAGATGAGATAACCATCAAATCCTTGTCAGAGAAGCTCTACGATTCGGAGATAAAATCTGTGAAGATGCTGGGTGTTGATGAAGTACTGCCGTGGAAGATGACAAAAGAAAGCCTCAAGATCAAAACACCTACTAGAAAACCCTGCGACCATGCTTATGTGTTTAAAATTGAGAGAAAACGTCCATTTTGATTTTACTATTCACAAACAGGTGCCAGGAGAAGAAGGTTAAGGAGTTAAACTTATCAAAATTTGTGACTTTCCTGGTAAGCAAATTGATGAAATAGAAAGATTTCAGATTGCTAATCTTTTTGATAAAACAAACAGGAGGACGTAGAGTGAAGACATTTAACTATTTTCAACCAACAGATATCAGATTTGGATGTGGAAGGGTAAAAGAAGTTGGTGATGTTGTTGCTCAATTTGGAAAGCGTTGTCTTCTTGTGTCAAGGCCGGTATCTAATGTGCTTGAACCAGTAATGGAAAAAGTTAAGAAATCCCTTTCAGATGCCGGAGTAACTTTTATGCATTTTGACGGGGTAATACCTAATCCGACTACTGATATCGTAACTCTAGGAGCAGAATTGGCAAGATCACATAATGCGGACGTAGTTCTTGGAGTTGGTGGTGGATCCAGTATGGACACAGCAAAAGCTATAGCAGTTGAAGCATCTCATAGGGGAACTTCCTGGGACTACCTGTTTTTTCGAGAAACACAACCAACTGAGAAGACATTGCCCATCATTACTGTAACAACTACTTCTGGTACAGGTTCTCAGGTTACGCAGGTAGCAGTAATCACCAATCCAAAGGAAAAAAGAAAATCTGCAATCTATAATTCAGTTATATATCCCAGAGTTGGTATCATTGATCCTGAACTAATGCTAACAGTTCCTGAACATATTACAGCATCAACCGGTTTCGATGTATTTGCCCACTCTTTTGAAACTTATATCCATAAGAATGCTTCACCTTATACTGGGATATTGGCACTTGAAGCTATTCGGCTGGTAGCTGAATATTTATCCACTACAGTAAAGGATGGGTCAAATATCGAAGCAAGGTCAGCTTTGTCCTGGGCAGATACACTTGCCGGTCTGTCTATTGCTAATGCCGGCGTTACTCTACCTCATGGTATAGCAATGGCCATTGGAGGAAGTTGTCCACATATCATGCATGGTGAAGCTCTGGCAGCTGTTTACCCTGAATTTATGCGTTTTACCTACTGTAGTGCCATTCAGAAATTTGCCACACTGGCTCGTATTTTCGACAGTGACTTTACAGATACAACTGATGAAGCGGCTGCCAAAGAATCTTGTTCCATGATTGATGATTTTCTAAAAAAAATTGGAATGTATTTGAGTCTGAAAGGTTTAAAGGTTCCCGAAAATGAATTAGAAGAAATAGCTGATCATTCGATGGAGCTTCCAGATTATACCAACAACCCCCGCCTAGCAACTCGTGATGAGGTATTAAAAATACTTAGAAAGGCTTTTCGGCATTAAGATTCCCTTCCTTGTCAAACTCCATCTCTTCTAACTTGCCGATGATTTCAATATTATTTCTGCCCGTGAGTTCCTCTGTGAGCGCCTCCGAGATATAGACTTCATCAAGCTTTAACGTATTTTTAATTCTGACTACGCGTGCCTTTTCTGGCTCGACTCCCCAGCAGGTGTCGAGCGCTATTTCGATTGTCTCACGGTCATTATCTAAGGTAAGGGGGATTTTTCCTCTCATAATGAATCTCGCCGTCAATATGTTAACTAATGATTCTTCATAATTCATTTTCTTGAATAACTTTCTAGTGATGAAATCAGCCAGGCCCAGCCCAGCAGCGTTGCCGTGGGTTTCCTGGCTAAGGTCCAGGATGACGATTCTTTTTATCTGGGGAGAGGACGGTTCTTTTTCTCCCAGTATCATCATCCGACCAATAATGTTGGTATCCATGCCTGAACCACTTATGTTTTTTCCCATTTCTTCTACGATGAGAACATCTATTTTCTGACTGGGCAGGCTGGGCATTAACTCCTTAGCCTTCAATAAGAGCTTCTTTTCCTTTTCTTGAAACTCATCCCGTCCAATCGCTTTTATGAGGGCTGTTTCGTGATAAGCGTTTTCTACTATGGCAACTCCAAAGACGATAGGCATCTTTTCAGTAATCAAGCGAGCAGCTGCCGGAACTAAGTGATGAAGACCAGCAGCTCCTTTCCTATGGATACTGAGAGCTCCTTTATGTTTACCCAAACCAATCACCATAATTTTTGCTATGCCACTTTCAATTTCGTCATGAAAATCAGTGTGCGGTTTAACTCGGTTAATGGGAATGATGGCATCTGCCTGAGAGGCGTTCTTATCAAAATAGACGGGAAGACTATTATCCAAAATACCAATCTTGATTACCTCCATGGAGGAGACAATGGGAGCACCTACAGAGCGTTCGTTTATTCCATAGGATTCGAGGACTTTTTTTTGTCCTTCTGCTGTAGCTCCTCCGTGACTTCCCATAGCCGGGACAATGAAAGGTTTTGCCTCACATCTTTTCACCTCCCGGACTACCGCAGCCGCTACCTCCTTGATATTGGAAATCCCCCGACTTCCGACAGCTATAGCCACACGGGCTCCTGAAGGGAGTTTGTGAAGAAACTGGGCTACTTCTTTTTTTACTTCAGATGCGATATCAACACAAACAGGGCGGGGAAATTTTTGGCGAATCTTTATCATTTTGGGCATCTTAATTTCTTCTCTTACAGACATTTCCAATTCCTTTTTTATTGGTTATCGGTTAGTTTAATTACTTTTCCTTTTTCCAGGGAGGTAGTAGCGGCTAGGGTTAGTTTTAAGGTTTTTAAGGCGTCTGAGTAGGGTGATTTTATGATTTCAGGATTATTCTCTTTTATTGCTTTGATGAAAAGGTCGTTCTCTGACTGATAAGGGTCAATGGTCATCTTCACCTCTTCTTTTTTCCCATTGGTAATCTTCAAAAGATGGGAAGAAAGAAGAAGGTCGATTTTAAAGCCTTTTCCGATTAAGTTAATTCCCCAATCACGCCCATGGGAGAGAATACAGGCAGAGGAAATACTTCCTATGGCTCCATTTTCAAAGTGAAGATTCACGCAGGAGGTATCATCCAGGTCATAATTTTCTACATCTTCCATTAAGCCCTGGGACCTTTGCCCATAGACTTCATTTATTTCTCCCACTAAATATCTTGCCAGGTCAAATATGTGAGTAGTTTGTTCGACTATCTGGCCTCCTGATTCATTTTTGTTTCTCCACCAATAAACAGGACGCAGCGGGCAGAAGTAATAGCCTAAAATAAGGGCAGTTTTTCTTTTCTCAAGTTCTGTCTTGACTTTGTTTACTATGTCTGAATATCTATATACATATCCTACGCTGGAGATAATACTATTTTTCTCAATGGCTTCATTGATTTGGTATGCCTTTTTCAGGTTTAAGGCAAGTGGTTTTTCTATAAATAGGTTTATTTTCTTTTCGGCTGCCATAATTTCTTGCTCACCATGGGCAAAGGGAGGTAGGCAAATATATACAGCTTCCAATTCTTCTTTTTCTAACATCTCCCGGTAGTCAGTATAGCAGTTAGTTGCGAAGGTTCTGGCTACTCTTTCAGCTTCCTTTTTATGTACATCACAGACGGAGACAAGCCTGGTATCTTCTATTTTTGCTAGTTTCTCCATATGGCGGACAGCGATTCTTCCTGTGCCGATAAATCCAACTCTGACCTTCATATAAGCTCCCTTATTATTTAACGGTATAGGGATAGCAAAATATTTCTAAGGTTTTTATTAATTCATAAATAAGTATAGCATAATTATTTTAATTTATCAAATTTGAGTTTAGATGAGGCGCAGATTGACAGTAAGAATGGATATGATAGAATATTGATGATTTCTATAAAGAAAGTAGTTTGGTATAGGGATTTCCTTTTTAGACATAGAGCTGTGAAAATTTGCGTCCTAATTGAGTCGAATCGAGCAATGAAATCATCTGAGCAATTGAGTAAAATTGATGGCAAGACAAAGATAGCAGGAGTATTTGGCTATCCTGTGGAGCATTCTCTTTCTCCTCTATTTCATAATGCCGCCTTTGCTAGACTGGGGCTTAATTTTGTCTATCTTCCCTTTCCTGTAAAGCCAGAGGAGTTGAAGATAGCCGTCCAGTCCATAAAGTCTTTAAATATAGTAGGGATGAATGTGACTATTCCTCATAAAGAGAAGGTTTTGCCCTATCTTGATCAGATATCTCCTGAGGCAAAAGTAATAGGGGCGGTGAACACTATTCATAATAAGGAAGGCAAATTAATTGGCTATAATACAGACGGGGATGGATTTATTGTGTCATTAAAGAAGCAGGGAGGATTTGACCCCAAAGATAAGAATGTATTTTTACTGGGTGCAGGTGGAGCTGCTTATGCTATCTCTTTTGCTCTTATTAAAAGCGGTATAAAGAAACTAATTCTTGCCAATCGTACATATTCTAAGGGAAGGGCTCTTTTAGAGCATTTAAAGAAAATTTTTCAGGATAAGTGCCAGCTCTCTCTGGTTGAGTTTATTGAGAAAAATTCCTCTTTTGTAATGAGTGAGATTGACCTATTGATTAATGCTACTTCCGTAGGTATGCATTCAGGTGACCCTCTCTTGATTGCTCCCGAAATTTTGCCGCCGAATATATTCATTTATGATGTTGTCTATAACCGAAAAACACCTCTTTTGAAGTTAGCAGAGGAAAAAAAACTGGCTTTTTTGGGAGGACTGGATATGCTCGTCTATCAGGGTGCCCTTTCCTTTGAAATCTGGACTCAACAAAAAGCACCGGTAGAGGTGATGAAAAAGGCATTGGGAAAAAACGTGAATCGTATCTAGTATCTAGTATCTCGTGAGAAAGTTGATTAGGACGCAGATTTTTGCAAGATAGACTAGGGTAAATAGAGAATATTGAATTGAATCCCCATAATCTGCGTTCACCTGCGTCCGCCGGGGAGATTCTCCCGGTTGGCGAGATACGAGATACGAACAACGAGATACGTATTTTATGGAGGAAAAGTCAATGATGCGTTATTTAACCGCCGGGGAATCCCATGGTAAAGGTTTGGTAGCTATTCTAGAAGGGCTCCCTGCTGGCTTGAAACTGTCCAGTCAGGATATTGACCGGGAATTGAGGCGCAGGCAAGCAGGCTATGGCCGGGGGAAGAGAATGAAAATCGAGAAAGATAAAGTAGAAATTATCTCAGGGGTTCGTATGGGAAGAACACTAGGCAGCCCCATTGCTTTATTGATAAAGAACCTGGACTGGGAAAACTGGCGCCAGGTTATGATGGTAGAAGATAGAAAAGTAATTTCTCAGAATATTCCTCCCCTCACCCATCCTAGACCCGGTCACGCCGACCTGGCCGGAGCTATCAAATATAACTTTGATGATTTGAGAAATGTTCTGGAACGAGCCAGTGCTCGGGAAACAGCAGTTCGCGTGGCTATAGGAGCTATTTGCAGGAGATTCCTTTCCGAGTTTGAGATTCGAATTTACAGTCGGGTGATTCAGATTGGCAGCATAAAAGATGTGAACCAATGGCAGCCAATAAAAGCAAGTTATCAAATAATTGAAGATTCTCCCTTACGTTGTCTGAATAAGAGAGCCGAGGCAAAGATGATAGCTCTAATTGATTCAGCTAAAGAAAAAGGGGATACTTTGGGAGGAGTATTTGAGGTGGTAATTCTTAACTTACCGGTGGGATTAGGAAACTATGTTCAGTGGGACCTTAAGCTCGATGCCCGGCTAGCCTATGCTCTAATGAGCATCCAGGCAATTGTGGGGGTGGAAGTTGGCTCAGGTTTTATGGCGGCAGAGAAATTTGGTTCCCAGGTTCAGGATGAAATATTCTACGAGAAAAGTGAGCATAGGTTCTTTCGCCGCAGTAATAATGCCGGTGGCATAGAAGGAGGAATGAGTAATGGTGAACCCATCATCCTCCGAGCAGCGATGAAGCCTATATCCACATTAGCTCAGCCTTTGTCTTCAATAGACATCGTTAGCAAAAAGCCTGTAAAAGCAATGAAAGAGCGAGCTGATGTTTGTGCTCTTCCGGCTGCTTCTGTTATCGGGGAGGCAGTAGCTGCCTTTGAGATAGCCAGAGCTATGCGAGAGAAGTTTGGCGGAGATAGCCTTAGCGAGACAAAAAAAAACTATTCTGGCTATCTCGATTATCTAAGAAAAAGATGAATATTGTCTTAACTGGTTTCATGGGAACGGGTAAGAGTAAAATAGGAAAAAGATTAGCCGAGAGATTGGGAATGAGTTACCTGGATACCGATGAGCTTATTGAGGAAAGGGAAAAGGACAGTGTTCCAGCTATATTCAAGAAAAGAGGGGAAGAATACTTCCGCCGCCTGGAAACTAAAGTAGTTAAAGAAGTTGCCCTTCTTGATAATTTTGTAATCTCTACCGGTGGAGGAGTTGTTTTAAGAGAAGGGAATATAAGGTTGCTCAAGAAGAATGCTCTTATTGTTTGTCTTTTCGCCAGCCCTGAGGTAATTCTTAAGCGTACAAAAGGAGATGATAACCGTCCTCTTTTAGGGGTGAATAACCAGAAAAAGAGGATTGAGGAGCTCCTTGCGCTCCGTAAGCCTTATTATGAAAAGGCAGATTTTAGGGTTGATACTTCCGCTTTAGATAGTGAAGGAGTGGTAGAGGAGATAATAGAGTTTTTAGAAAAAGAAGAAATCTCTAGAAGAACTAAACTGGCGCAAAATGATAACCGTTAAGATTAATTTAGGGAAAGAACGTAGCTATCCCGTCTATATAGGGGCAGATTTAGCCAATCTGGGGAAAACAGCAAGAAGCTTTCCCCTGGGAGCTCATATTTTGCTTATCAGTGATGAGCGTGTTTATAGTCTCTATGGTGAGGCGGTAAAATCTTGTTTGGAAGAGAATGACTTTGATGTGAGTATAGCTTGCGTGCCGCCAGGAGAGACCTCCAAGTCCCTTTTTCAAGTAGAGAAGTTGTATGCTCGCTGTGCTGAGCTTAAACTGGACCGCTCAGATGCTATCCTTGCACTGGGTGGTGGAGTAATCGGGGATTTAGCTGGATTTGTTGCTTCCACTTATCTAAGAGGGATTAATTTTTTTCTTGTACCTACTACTCTATTGGCCCAGGTTGATGCCAGCGTAGGAGGCAAAGTGGGCGTGGATCTACCCGCCGGAAAAAATCTAATAGGCTCTTTCTATCAGCCAAAATTTGTCTATATGGACCTTGAGACTTTAGAGACATTAGAGCCCAGACAAATTAGAGAAGGGTTAGCTGAGATAGTAAAGCATGGCCTGATAAAAGATAAAGAGCTCTTCTATTACCTGGAAAAAAATATAGAAAGAGTAGGTAATCTGGATAGGAAAGTAGCTCAATTCATTATAGAGAGGTCAGTGAGAATAAAAGCGGTAGTAGTTGAGGAAGATGAGCGGGAAGAAAAAGGAAAAAGGCAGGTCTTGAATTTCGGCCACACCATAGGGCATGCCATCGAGGGAGCAATGGAGTATAAAGAGTATACTCATGGAGAGGCAGTCTCTCTGGGAATGGTAGCGGCAGCAAAAATATCAGAAAAGTTGGGTTTTATCAGTGAGGATTTAGTAAAAAGAATAATAGAGCTTCTTAAAGTGATAGGTCTACCGGTAAAGGTAGAAGAAGTAGATGAGGATAAACTCTGGGATGTTCTCTATCGGGATAAGAAAATAAGGGCGGGTCGTTTAAGTTTTGTTCTACCCAGAGATATAGGCGATGTTTTTCTTACCTCAGAGGTTCCTATAAAGGTGATAAAAGAGGTTCTCAGGGAGATAGAGAAATGAAACACATTTTAGTCATTCACGGGCCAAACCTGAATTTGTTGGGAAGAAGAGAAATAGACATTTATGGTAAGGTCACTTTAGCTGAGATTAATGAGGCAATTAAACAGAAGGCAAAAGAGCTGGATTGTCAGGTAAAGATAAAACAATCGAATAGTGAAGGGGAAGTAGTATCCTTTATTGGTGAGGCTAAAGATTGGACCGATGCTTTGATAATTAACCCTGCTGCTTATACTCATACTAGTGTGGCGATAAGAGATGCTATTTTGGCAGTTGGTATTCCTGCTGTAGAGGTGCATCTCTCCAATATTTATCAGAGGGAGGGTTTTCGACAGAAATCTCTAGTGGCAGGCGTCTGTAGGGGCCAGATTGCTGGATTCGGTCTCCAGAGCTATATTCTGGCTTTAGAGGCAGCAATTGATATCCTGGAAGCGTAGAGATTTATGGGTACACTAGAGGGTATTTCTTAAAGGAGCCTTATAACCACAAGGAAGTGAATCGTATCTAGTATCTAGTATCTCGAAAAGAAAGAAAAATCTGAGTTCCGTATGTAATATACTAGATACGAGATACGAACAACGAGATACGAAAATCGTCTTGAGATATCCTTGAAAGAGAGGTAAAAGATGAAGTTAAATTCATTACGAAAAGAAATTGATGACATTGACTCAAAATTGGTTCAACTATTGAATGAAAGGGCAAAGAGAGTTCTGGGGGTCGCCAGGATAAAGAAAAGAGAAAAAATGGAATACTATTCCCCCGGAAGGGAAAGAAGTATTCTCAATAGATTAATTAAGGAAAATAAAGGTCCTTTATCTAATGAGAATCTTTCTGAAATTATTCGCTTTATTCTGAAGGTTTCTTTATCTTTAGAAAAAAAATTAAAAGTTGTCTATTTTGGCCCTCCTGCTACTTTTACTCATCTGGCGGCTATGCAGAGATTTGGCCAGGAGGTAAATCTAGTCCCGGCCAAGAGTATCGCTGAAATTTTTGCCAGGGTGGAGAAAAAACAAGCTGACTTTGGCGTAGTGCCGGTGGAAAATTCCACCGAGGGAGTAGTGAATTATACTTTAGATATGTTTCTTGACTCCAATCTGAAGATATGTGCTGAGGTAATTTTGGAGATTTACCACCATCTTTTGGGCAGGGGAGAGCTCAAAGAGGTAAAAAATGTCTATTCTCATTCTCAGGCTCTGGCTCAGTGCAGAAGTTGGCTAGAGGAGAATCTTCCCGAAGTGAGATTACTTGAGGTGGAAAGTACCGCCAAGGCTGCTCAACTGGCAGCTAAGGGAATGGGAGCGGCGGCTATCGCTTCTGATGTAGCTGCCAATCTTTACAAGCTTAATATTATGGCTTCTCGCATCGAAGATTTATCTAATAACTACACAAGATTTTTAGTCATTGGGAGAGAATATAGCGAGAGAAGCGGTGAGGATAAAACATCTATTCTTTTCTCTATAAAAGATAGAGTAGGAGCACTTTATGATATGCTTTCTCCTTTTCGCACAAATGGAATTAATCTCACTAAGATAGAGTCCCGACCTACCAAAAGAAAAGCCTGGGAGTATGTTTTTTTTGTTGATTTTCTTGGTCACAAAGATGAAGAAGGTGTTAAAAAGGCTCTTTCCGAACTTGAGGAACAGTGTTTCTTTTTGAAAATATTAGGTTCATATCCGGTAGGAGGATAGGGGGGAAGATGATGGTTATTACTTTAAAACCAGGAACCACCGAGAAGGGGATCGAGCATGTAGTGGAAAGAATTAAGGAGTTGGGATTTACTCCTCACATCTCTCACGGCGAGGAGAGGGTCATAATTGGCGTCATCGGTGAAAATGCCATTAGGTCGCGTGAGATATTCGAGGCTATGTTTATTGTTGAATCTGTTATGCCCATTTCTCGACCCTACAAGCTAGTCAGTCGGGAATTTAAGGGAAAAGCTACGGTTGTTGAAGTGAAAGATGTAAAAGTGGGAGGAAATGAGGTGGTAGTAATGGCTGGCCCCTGTGCTGTGGAAAGCAGAGAGCAACTTTTGGAAATAGCCAGAGAGGTTAAAGAGGCAGGGGCGAAGATTCTGCGAGGCGGTGCTTTTAAACCGCGTACTTCTCCCTATTCTTTCCAGGGTTTAGGAGAAGAAGGCTTGAAGTATCTGGCTGAGGTGAGTAAAATTACCGAGCTTCCTGTTGTTACTGAGGCTATGGATTCCAGACAGGTAGAACTGGTAATTAAATATGCTGATATGGTTCAGGTGGGAGCACGTAATATGCAAAACTTTGACCTTTTAAAAGAAGTAGGGAGAAGCAGGAAGCCTGTGCTTCTTAAAAGAGGGATGGCTTCCACTCTGAAGGAATTTTTGATGTCAGCGGAATATATTTTATCCAGCGGTAATTACAATGTTATTCTTTGCGAAAGGGGTATCAGAACTTTTGAAGATGCTACTCGTTTTACTCTTGATCTTTCCACTCTCTCTCTGATTAAGGAGCTGAGCCATCTTCCTGTTATTGCTGATCCCAGCCACGCTACAGGCAAAAGAAGTCTGGTTGCTTCTATGGCTAATGCGGCTATTGCTGCCGGTAGTGACGGTCTTATGATTGAGGTGCATTCCCGGCCAGAAGAAGCTTTGTCAGATGGTTTTCAGTCCTTAACACCGCCGGATTTTGATAAGTTGATGAGGAGAATAAGGTCAATAGCTAAAGTTCTAGGGAGGAAGGTTTAAGGCGGAAAAATGAGTAGTCTTTTAACCATAACTCCAGCAAAGTCTCTCCAGGGTGAGATTTCTCTTCCCGGGGATAAATCAATTTCTCATCGAGCTATTATCCTTGCCTCTATTGCCAAAGGGATTTCAGTAGTTAGAGGATGGCAGAAGGGAAAAGATTGTATGGCTACTTTGAATATTTTAAGGATGATGGGTGTAAAGACAGAAGAGAAGGGGGACGATTTAATCATTCACGGAGAGGGAAAAGCCGGGCTTGAGGAGCCAGCGGATATCCTCGACTGTGAGAATTCAGGCACTACCATGCGGCTTTTAGCCGGACTTCTCTCTGCTCAAGGTTTTTACAGTGTTCTCAGCGGGGATTCTTCTTTGAGAAGGAGACCTATGAGAAGGGTGATTAGTCCGTTAGAAAGAATGGGAGCAAAGATATCTGGGCGGGAGAATGGCCAATTTCCTCCCTTAAGTATTATGGGGAGTAGTCTTAAGGGTATAGATTATTCCTTGCCCATTCCTTCTGCTCAAGTCAAGTCCTCTCTTCTTTTGGCCGCCCTTTATGCTAAGGGGACTACCTTAATAACTGAGCCTTATCGCTCGCGTGACCATACTGAGCTTATGCTCAAATTTCTGGGAGTAAACCTAGAAATTGATAATTTGACGCTGAAGGTTGAAGGTGGGGCATCACTGATAGGTAAGGAGATATCTGTTCCGGGTGATATTTCTGCTGCTGCTTTTTTCATAGGAGGAGGAGCGATTATCAAAGGCTCACAGGTAAAAATTTTGAATATAGGGCTTAACCCTACTCGGCGAGGTTTTATTGATGTTCTTCTTCAGATGGGGGCTGATATTAGAGTTCTCAATTTAAGGGAAAAATGTGGAGAGGAGCTCGGTGATATAGAAATAAGAGGAGGAGCTACTCTGGAAGGGACTCTTATCCGGGGAGAGATGATTCCTCGAATCATTGATGAAATACCTATTTTGGCTGTGGTTGCTTGTTTTGCCAAAGGGAAGACAGTTATTAAGGATGCCGTCGAGCTCAGAGTTAAAGAGACAGACCGCATCAAAGCGATAGCTGCAGAGCTCCATAAGATGGGAGCTCAAACTGAAGAGAAGAGAGACGGCATCATTATTGAAGGCACGGGTAAATTAAAGGGTTGTCAGTGCCAGAGCTATAAAGACCATCGGATTGCCATGGCACTGATTATAGCTGGCTTAGCTGCCGAGGGAAAGACAGAAATAGTAGCTCCAGAATGTATCGAGACATCTTTTCCTGGCTTTGAGCATACTTTGAGGAAGGTAGTGAGAAACTAAAGAGTTTCAAAAAGTGATAAAAGAGGAGAGGGAAGGGCTGATATGAGATTAATAGAAGAAATCAGTCAGATGAAGGATTATAGAAAGAAGATAAAGGCACCTCAGGTTGTTGGTTTTGTTCCCACTATGGGCGCCATACACCAGGGTCATCTTAGCTTGTTTAGAAAAGCACGTCAGCAGTGCGATAAGGTAGTGGTGAGTATATTTGTTAATCCTATTCAGTTTGGCAAGGGAGATGACTATCAGCGCTATCCGCGCAATCTATCAGAGGACATAAGTCTGAGCAGAAAAGAAGGTGTAGATGTGGTATTTGCTCCTCCTTCAAAAAAGATGTATCCTCAAGATTATTCTACTTTTATTCAAGTAGGAGGTGCTTTGTCTTCCACTCTGGAAGGGGCTTCTCGTTCCGGTCATTTCAAGGGTGTAGCCACTATTCTTGTTAAGTTATTTAATATAGTTAAGCCTGACTTTAGTTATTTTGGAGAGAAAGATTATCAGCAGGTTTTAGTAGTAAGAAAAGTAGTAGAGGAGCTTAACCTGGATGCCCAAATTATTGCTCTCCCTACCATAAGGGAAAGAGATGGGGTGGCTCTCAGCTCACGAAATTTTTGCCTTAATAAGGAAGAAAGAAAAGCCGCTGCCATACTATATAAAGCACTAGAGAAGGCAAAACTCTGGATTGAGGAAGGGGAGAGGAATCCTTTTAGTATAGTCTCCAAAATAAAAGATTTAATAAAAAAAGAGCCACTGGCCAAACTAGACTATGTGGCTGTAGTTAATCCAGAGACTTTGCAGAAAGTAGAAGATATAAAAGGAGAGGTTCTCATTTTTCTTGCCGTGAGTATAGGAAGTACTAGATTAATCGATAATATGAGGATTGGATATAAATAGCGTGTACTGGATAGTAAGACAAAAAGCAAATAAAGACATTGTATTGGGTATATTGTATGTCGTATTGCGCAATACCGATCAGTCATAACGTATCTCATATCGTAGATCTTCTCATTTTGCTCTCTTCAAAAAGGATACGAGCAACAATCTTGAAGAAAGGTATCTGTGGTGTCGAAAAGAATAATGATATGTGCAGGTGAGGTTTCGGGTGACCTCCATGCGGCTAATTTGGTCCAGGCGGTAAAAAAACTTACTCCCGATATGGAATTCTTTGGAATCGGGGGGGAGAAAATGAAAGAGGCAGGGGTAAAAATAAGAGATAGAACTGTACATATGGGGACAGTAGGCGTTATTGAAGGAGCTAAGTATTATCCCTCTTTTTGGAAGATAAAGACAAGACTTAGCAAGGCCCTCGAGGAAGAGCACCCTGATTTAGTGATTTTGGTAGATAGCCGGGATTTTAATTTGAGAATTGCCAAAATAGCCAAAAAGCTAGGAATCTTGACTCTCTACTATATTGCTCCTCCTATCTGGGCCTGGAACGACTGGCAAAGGAGGAGTATTTCTAGAGATATTGATAGATTCATTGCTATTTTTCCGTTCGAAGCTGAAGCCTATAAAAGAGCAGGGGCAAAGGTAGATTTTGTCGGATATCCTCTGGTAGACTTGGTCAAACCAAGTATGAGTAAAGAAGAGGCTTTACAGAGGTTTAATATTAGGTCAGAGAGATTAATAGTTGGTCTTCTTCCTGGTAGTCGAAGACATGAGATACTAAAACTCCTGCCCCTTATGTTAAAGGTTGCCGTTAGATTAGACAAAGAGTTTAAGGGTATTCAATTTCTACTTGCTGAAGTTTCCTCTCTTTTTCATAAAGAGATTGCCAGAATTGCCTCCGGGACTAGTCTATCTCTCAAGATTATCTCCAATAATACCTATGATGTAATGAATGTTTCTGACTTACTTATTACTGCTTCAGGAACAGCCACTCTAGAGGCAACTCTTCTTAATACTCCTATGGTTGTTATTTACAAAACTTCTTTTAGCACCTGGTTGATAGGGAAAATCTTAATAAAATTGCCTTATATAGCTCTTCCTAATATCATTGCGCGAGAGGAAATCGTTCCCGAATTAATAGGCTTTAAGCTTACTGTGAAAAGATTAGCCAAAACAGCTCGGCAGTTACTGCAGAGAAAAGATAAGTTAGAGAAAATGAAAGTTAATCTGGAGAAAGTCGCTGAGAAGTTAGGCAAACTAGGAGCAATAGACCGAGCAGCTAAAATTGTGGTAGAGATGGTAAATAGTTCGTAGTTCATTGTTCATAGTTCATCGATAAGAACAACGGACAAGCAGAAGATTTTAGTCAATGAACAACGAACCATGAACGATGAATAAAACGGGAGAATGATTTGAGCGTTGTTTCGGTAGTGAAATGCAAGAGCTACGGGCAAGAGAGAGTGGATAAAGCAGTCAAAGAGAGTCTTGCTCTAATAGGTGGCTTAGGTAAAATCGTAAAAGCTGGCCAGAGGGTTCTGCTTAAGGTGAATATGCTAAATGCCGATCCACCAGAAAAAGCAGTGACTACTCATCCGGCTCTTCTCAGGTCAGTAATTAGAGCAGTTAAAGAGATTAAAGGGAAGGTCATAGTGGGTGAGTCGTCCGGGGATGCCTATAAGGATATTGAGAAAGCCTGGCAGGTAACTGGCCTTAAAAAAGCAGCCGAAGAAGAAGGAGTAAAGGTCATTAACTTTCATAAAGTAGAAAAGATTGATAATTCCCAAAACAAGAAAGCACCTACTTTGTACCTGGCCAGAGAGGCCCTGGAGTCAGATGTAGTCATTTCTCTTCCCAAATTGAAGACCCACAACTTTACCCTCTTTTCCGGAGCGATTAAGAACTTATATGGCTGTATCCCTGGGTTTCATAAGAAGGAACTTCACCGCCTCTTTCCTCGGTCAGAGGACTTTGCTCAGTTAATGGTAGATATCTTCTCCGCAATTAACCCAGACCTGGCTATAATGGATGCAATTGTGGGGATGGAAGGTGACGGGCCAGCGGCTGGTCCTCCCCGCAAGATTGGGGTAGTTTTGGCCAGTCAGGATCTTGTAGCACTAGACGCAGTTGCCTCTCATATCATCGGTTATGCTCCTTTTGATATAGACATCACCAGAGTAGCTGCAGAAAGAGGCCTGGGAGAGGGGAAACTGGAGAAAATAGAAATTAAGGGTGTCCCTCTGAGTCAGGCCAAAATAGAGGGTTATCAGCTCGCTTCTAGTATTAACGTCCTGTTAAATAAAGTACCTGGCTTTGTTCTTTTTGCTTTCAAACATTTAGCCCCCTGGCTCTTAAAAATTAGACCTGTTATAGATAAAGATAGATGTACCGGGTGCGGGAAATGTATTGAACATTGTCCTACCGAGGCAATGAAGATGGAAAAAGGCTTTCCCATTATTGACAACAAGCAGTGCATTAGATGTTTTTGCTGCCAGGAGTTTTGCCTGCAAAGAGCAGTAGGGATTAAGTATAACTGGCTAGCCAGGAAATTTCAAATCTGAGGTCTTTTCTGATGTATATCTTTATGGTGACCAATAGTCCGGGTGAACTCCTTGGATGGGTAAGACCAGCAGCAGAAAAACTAAAGGAAAAACTGAAAGAAGCAATAATCACGGTAGTTATTCCTCCCTGCCAATATGCCAGCGGGACGGAAGACAAAGTAGCAGGGAAACTCGCAGCTGTGGACTATGTGGTGGGCCCATCTCAATACTTAAAGTATCTTTTTCTGGGCATTAGGCCTTCTTCCTTTCGCCAGGGAAGAAAGGGAGTCATTGTTTTCCTGGGAGGAGACCCCTTTCATGCCGTAATTCTTGCCAGACGCCTGAAGCTACCTGCGGTAGCCTATATCCAGAAACTAAGATGGAAGAGGTATTTCAAGAAGTTTATGGTGCTCAATCAAGCGGTGAGAGAAAAGTTCATTACTCAGGGAGCTAAAGAAGAAAAGGTTGTGGCAGTGGGAGACTTAACCAAAGACAGCATTAAACTAAGGATGTCTGCCAAAGAGACGCTAAGATATTGGGGGCTTGATTCTGAGCACTTCATCATTTCTTTTCTGCCTGGAAGCAGGTCCGAGGAGATAAGATATATGGCTCCTTTTTTCTTGAGAGTAGCTGAATTGATTAAAGAGGAGTTCTCTTTGAGCCAGTTTCTTTTGATTCTTTCTCCCTTTATTCCCAGAAAAGAATTGACTATTGGAAACGAGAACAAAGTATTCCCAGGAGTAAAGGTTAAACTACAGCAAGAAAATAGTCAATGGAAATTAGTCACTGAATCTGGCTTGAAGGTTTTGTTAGTAGAGGAGAAGCGATACGAAGCTATAAATATCTCTCATCTGATTGTGACTATTCCTGGGACTAACACACTGGAATCCACCTATCTGGGAACCCCTATGGTAGTGACCATTCCCTTAAATAAGCCAGAGGCAATACCTCTTGATGGCCTGGTGGGATTAGTAGGTAGATTGCCATTCTTTGGTTCTTTTATTAAGAAAAGGGTAGTGAGAGGTTATAGCCGGCGCATCAAATTTACAGCTATACCTAACATAAGAGCAGATAGACAGATTGTACCGGAAATAATGGGAGTGATTGAGCCGGCTGATGCAGCTAAAGAGGTCACAGAGCTGTTAAGAAACCCCGAGCGGCTTACGAAAATGAAAGAAGAATTAAGAAATATAGACACAGCAGAAGGAGCCGCCGACAAAGTAGCCAATGTCATCTTCGAAGTAGGAGGAAAGAAATAAGGGAAATGCACATTCTTCATTTGACACCTTATATGTCTTTAGGGGGAACGGAAAGACATATTCTTAACTTAATTGCCCAGGGTTTATCACGAGGGTATCAGGTCTCTTTAGCCTCACCAGCCGGTGAGGGACTAAGAGAAGTTCCCGATGCGGTTAGGCTCTATCAGATAAAGAATTGGCGAGGGCTTAAATTATTAAGCTCTGTCAAAGCTTTAAAGGAGATAATTTTGGCTGTTAAGGACGAGATAGATCTTGTTCAAGTCCATGCCTCAGCAGAGATGGCCTACCTGGCAAAGAAGTATCTAGAGGAAAAGCCAGTAATCTTTACCTGTCACGGTTATAATACCCACCCCCCCTATTTTAACTATTGGTTGGCGGCAAGATTCTTAAAAAGAACAGACTGCGTAGTAGCTCTTACTTCCGAAGAAAAAGAGTATTTTCTTCGGGGAGGAATTAAAGAAGATCAACTAGTCGTTATCTCCAACGGTGTAGAAGAGAGATTCTTCCATTCTCCTTCTCTTCCCGGGAACAACGACAAAGTGATAGGCCTGGTGGGAAGATTGGTTAAAGAAAAGAACTTCACCTGGGCTATCAAGAAGCAGGCTAAATATAGATTTGCCTCTAAACTTCTCATAGTAGGGAAGGGTCCCTATCGTCATTCACTGAAAAAGTTAGTGAAGAAATTAAAGTTAGAAAAAGAGGTAATCTTCCTGGGTTATAAGGAAGAGATGGAAAAAATATATCCCCTCTTTACTTATCTTTTGATTTCTTCCCGTAAGGAAGCTTTCGCTCTGGTCATCCTGGAGGCTCTGGCTGCTGGTGTACCAGTGCTTGTTCCTGAATGGCTTCTTGGAGTGAGAAAGTTCTACGGCTCTGCACCAGGTGTGGTTATCTTTCGAGAAGGTAAAGATTTAGCACAAAAAGTGAGAAAGAGAGAAGGGAGATTAAAAGAGGACAAAATCCGAGCTTTCGCTCGTAATTTTCTCTGGAAAAATATCTTTGATAGGTATGAGCAATTATATAGCCATCTTTTGATGAGGAGAGAATTCTAATGGCAATGAAACCCTGGCGCCGTTTATTAGCTTATCTGCGGCCGTACTGGCCAATCCTTGCTGTGGTTGTCCTTCTTACTCTGTTGGTTACTTTAACTACTCTAGCCCTTCCCTGGATCATCGGAAAAGATTTAATTGATTCGGTTATTCTGGGGGGAAAGAGTCTTAAACTATTAAATCTAATCGTCCTGATACTGATAGGACTGCTTGCTTTGAAGGGATTATTCTCTTTTGGCCAGACTTATCTAATATCACTGGTTAATTTTAAGGTGATTACTGAAATACGTAATCGCATCTATGAGCACCTACAGCGTCTTTCTTTAAGTTTTTATAGAAAAAGGCAAACGGGAGAGATTATCTCCCGGGTTATCAATGATGTAGACCAGCTTCAAAATGCCCTCACCAATACAACCGTTAACTTCCTGACTAACTGTCTCATTTTGATCGGTGTTTTTGGACTTATTTTCTATCTTCATTGGCAGCTTTCCCTTTTTATTTTATTGGTTATTCCTATTCTTGCCTTCACCGCCAACAAATTTGGTTCGTTGATAAGAAAATTTAGCAGCTCTATCCAGGCTAGAATAGCTCATATTTCTTCTATCCTGCAAGAGACAATAGTGGGAGTTGAAGTGGTAAAGGGTTTCGGTGCAGAAAACAGGGAGATTAAGAGGTTTAGAGAAGAAAACGCCCGCACTCTTCAACTATCCCTAAGGAGAACGCGCTTCATTGCTGCTCTTGCTCCCTCTATGGAAATACTGACTCTCATAGGATTGGCAGGGATTCTATGGTATGGAGGAAGAGAGGTCATAAAAGGAACCTTAACTACAGGAGAGCTAATTACCTTTCTTGGATACATAGCTCTGGCAGTTAATCCCCTGGCCTATGTAAGTCAGACTATTGGTATTTACCAACAGGCTATGGCTTCAGCAGAGAGAATTTTTGAAATCCTGGATACTAAACCTGAGATAAAGGACTCACCACAGGCGGTGGAGATACCTTCTGTGAAGGGCGATGTAGAGTTAAAGAATGTCTATTTCGGCTATGATGGAGAGCCGGTTCTGGAGAATATCAATTTAGAAGTAAAGCCAGGCAAAAGATTAGCCCTGGTGGGGCCTAGTGGCGTGGGCAAAACCAGTTTGGTCAGTCTTATTCCACGATTTTATGAACTTACCTCTGGAACTATTATAGTGGATGGATACGATATCAAGAAGGTGAAGTTAGCCAGCCTAAGGAAACAGATAAGTATTGTTTCTCAGGAGACAATACTTTTTAACGGTAGCATACGAAACAACATTGCCTATGGCAAGATAGAGGCCTCCAATCAGGAAATTGTTGCTGCAGCCAAAAAGGCTAATGCGCATGATTTTATCATCCAACAGAGAGATGGATATGAAACGCAGGTAGGTGAACGGGGGGTAAAACTCTCGGGAGGAGAAAGACAGCGTATTGCTATAGCCAGAGCTATTATTCGAGATCCTCGTATTCTCATCCTTGATGAGGCAACCTCCGCTCTGGATACAGAAAGTGAGATTCTAATTCAGCAGGCGCTGGAAAGACTGATGCAAGATAGAACTACCTTCGTTATCGCCCATCGACTCTCTACTATTCAAGGAGCAGATACAATCGTTGTGCTCAATGAGAAGAGAATAGAGGAATTTGGCTCTCATGAAGAACTTCTAGCTAAAGATGGGTTATATGCAAGACTTTATAGAAAACAATTTAAGTTAGGAGAAAACTGAATATGTTCATAGTTGTTAGTTCATAGTTTATTGAGAAAGAGAGGATGGTTTAGAATTCAAAGATTTTCTACGACATACGCAATACGACATACGATAATGATGGAAGCAAGCATAATAATTCCTACTTATAATCGAAGAGACATACTAAGAAGAGTGCTCATCAGCTTATTTAACCAAACCTATCCTAAGGAGACCTATGAGATTATAGTTATTGACGATGGCTCCACGGACAATACAGAAGCCATGATTAAGGAACTCAGTGCTCCTTGCTTTCTTCAGTATCTCAGGCAAGAAAAAAAGGGTGCTGCTGCAGCTAGAAATTATGGCTTACAGAAAGCGAAGGGTGAGGTTATCATTTTCATTGACAGTGATATTATGGTCAGCCCCCATTTCATTGAGGAGCACCTTCGTTATCATAAACAATATGATGGAATTGTAGTGCGAGGACCGGTAATTCGCACCCGAAGTATAGAAAATCCGACCAAAGAGAGAATGAAATTGACCGATATCTCAACTGCCTTTTTTGCCACAGGAAACACATCAGTAAAGAGATCTTTTTTGGTCCAGGCAGACCCCTTTGATGAGGATTTCAAAGAATATGGCTGGGAAGATCTGGAAATGGGGGAAAGACTAAAAAGACTGGGACTAAGAGTAAGAACCAATAAAAGGGCGGTGGGATATCATTATCAGAAAAGAGTCCGTTTAGCAGATCTTCCCTACATATGTGCCAGGGAAAAGGCGCGGGGACGCACAGCAGTCCTTTTTTATAGAAAGCATTCCACTTCAACGGTTAAGTATATGACTCAGATTAGCTTTTTCTTTTTCTTTCTGGATTGGCTACTAACCATAGGTGATTGGATGGATAAACCCTGGGGAAAAAGACTTCTAATTTATCTGGATAAACACAACCGTAACTTCACTCTTAGAGTTCTTATGAAGATAATTGTCCAACATTCCTATATAAAGGGGATAAAAGAGGCCCTTAAGAAAAACAAGAAGGGATAATTTTATGCGACCAGCACAATCTGAAAGAAAAAGAAGAGTTCTCTTTCTTTCTAATGGACATGCCGAGGATCTTATTGCTGCCACGATCATAGAGAAACTTACTGAAGAATGTTCCTACTGTGAGATAAGAGCTTTCCCGGCAAGGGTCCTCAAATAACCAAGAAATTTTTGTATATCCAGAAGCTTCTTCTGGGAGAAGCTATATCTATAGTGGAGGCTAGAGGAGAAGCTGTGGCCGAAGAAATTTATTCAATTCTTACTCATCCCGAAGAAAAGAAAGAAGGACTAGAGGTGGGCAAAGAGAGGAGGGGGTAAGGAGTCTTTATGGAGATATCTTGTATTATTTGTGCCTACAATGAAGGAGAACGAATCTTAGAAGTTCTCAATGTAGTAAAGGAGATTGCTCTCTTAGATGAAATTATTGTGGTTAACGATGGCTCAACTGATAATACCAAAGAAATCCTCTCCAAAATTGACCGAATAAAACTGATTGATTTAGAAAAGAATATGGGTAAAGGCGATGCAATGCAGACGGGAATTGAAAACTCAAATGGAGAAATAATTCTCTTCCTTGATGCAGATCTAAAAGGGTTAACCAAAAGGCATATTGAAGATTTACTTGAACCTATAATAAGAAGAGAAGTAGATATGACTTTAAGTTTTCGGGATAACAGCGGGGAGCCCCTTTTTGGAATTGATATCTTCTCTGGAGAGCGTGTCTTGCGAAGAGAAATCTTGGAAAAGATTGACCTAAGAGGTACCGAATATGGAGTAGAAGCCGCAATTAACAAATTTATTGTAGAAAACGGATGTGGTTGGAAGAGTATAAAGTGCAGGGGTTTAAAGATTACATTAAAAGAAGAAAAGTTCGGTCTTTTTAGAGGATTGTTCAAACACTATAGAATGTACTGGTATATAAACAAGAGGTTTCCCGGCCAATTCTTTATGTGGTTTAAAATGGGATTAGGACAGAAAAGATAAGAGGTCATACTCCTTACTCCTGACTGGGTAGCTGAATAAGGTAGATCATATACTTTCTATGCCTGGCAAATAATTTAGAATCAACCGCTGCCGGGTAGTCAAATCCCCTGTCAACCATTTTACCAATAGTCCTTCCGAGAAAAAAATTACCCAAGCTGTAAATTGAGAGGGACATTTACTTTTATGGTAAAGGCTATTATTTTTAAACCGAAGTTTGACAGCAAAACGTCATTTTTAGCCATTTGAATCTCTGTAACTTTTATTTTATGGGAGTTTCTATTTTGAAAATCCAAATAGTGTGGTGGGAAATATTATTTAATTTATGCGAAATTTGACCTTTGAGAGAAGTCATCTATAATGGTTTTGATGATTTTAATTTTAGGAAGAAAAAAGGAATAGGCTACTTTTTACGACAGATCAATAGGACTGAAAGGAGACGGAAGAAATGTCCTTAGTATCTATGCGTCAAATTCTTGATGAAGCAGCTAAAGATGGCTACGGAGTTGATGCAGTGGCCCACCTCACTAACCCGGATCAAGCTGTAGAGCTTGTTAAGCGCACAGGCGTTGATGCCTTTGCCGTCGTAATTGGAACGAGTCACGGTGCATAAAAATGGCAAGTCCCTACCAGAGACTAAGTCAGATATATGATGAGGGGTGGAGTTATTTCGCTGACTCCTATTTTGGATTAGTAAAGGAACTATTTGTGGATGACTATTCTTTTGACCGCCGCGTTCTTGATGTTGCCTGTGGGACGGGAACTCTAGCTTTGAAATTAGCTCGGCAAGGATTCTCTGTT
>JABUBM010000032.1_pt1 | contig 29580 bp, 25 predicted proteins | sample 7240321 | NCBI WGS metagenome assembly JABUBM01 (sample SAMN07256344, study PRJNA390944) | subsurface metagenome | isolation source: Methane hydrate marine sediment | place: Pacific Ocean: Eastern North Pacific, ODP site 1244 | collected 2002
ATTTGAAATCCACATACTTTTCACAAGAGATTTGGAAGAGGAGATAGCAATGTATGAGCATTTTAAAACGGAAATTTTACCCAAGTTTAAATGTCTAATTAGCTACAACGGAAAATCATTTGATATTCCTTACATCGCAAACCGTTTTTTATATTTTTTTGACGAAAATCCGATGATTGCTGTCGAGGAAGAGCCTTACGAGAGGTTTAACACAAAATTTCACCATATAGATCTATATCATAATTGCCGTAGGAAATACAAAGGAAGTTTCGAAAATTACACGCTAACAAACATGGAAGATAAACTATTAAAGATGAAAAGGGATAATGAATTACCAAGTGGATTAGTTGGATTATGCTACAAAAAGTATTTGGAAGATTCTTTAAGATATGTGGGATTAGTAAAAGAAATTATTGAACATAACTATTGGGATATTTATTCTATGCCATTAATTCTTCAAAAATTATTGGAAGCTTAATTTTATTTTGTTGTAGAAATTAAATTTCTATATATGGATGAAAAATTAAACATTATTTCATTAAACAAAAAAGCTTGGAATAATGTTGCAGAAAAGTATGCTAAAGCTAATTATACAACTTTAAACCCGTTAATTGATTTTTTTTGTAATAATCTCCCAAAAAAGGGTCTCATTTTAGATTTAGGCTCTGGAACTGGCTTACCTTTTGCTAAATTATTTATAGAAAAGGGTTTTAATGTATTAGGGGTTGATATTTCGTCCCAGATGATCAAAATCGCACAAAAAAATGTTCCTCTAGCTAATTTCAAAGAATTATCAATGACAGATTTAGACTATAATAAAAAATTTAATGGCGTTTTCTCAAGCTATTCCATGCTTTTACTCAGCCCTCAGTTATTCAAGGATGTAGCAAATCGAATCGTTAAATCACTGAAAAACAATGGTTTATTATACTTGTCACTAAATGAACCCCGGGTTGAAGGTGAAGATGTGGACAAAGAAGTTATTGTTAATATAATGGGCGAAAAAATGTATTCACGCGCTTACAGAGAAGAAGAGATTCTTACGATATTTTCTCCGTTAGGTATGAAACCTCTCAAAATCCATCACGAAATTCACACTTCTAAGGAATTCGGAATTGAACATATGATTGCGTTTGTATTTAAAAAATTAATTTATATTTAAATAACTTCATTTCCTATTGATTCAAAATTAAATTTTATAAAAGATAAAGAATATCATCATTTATGTATAGGAAGCTAAACGACTACGATGTTACTTTGGAAACTTTAGATTCAATAACTAAAAAATTGGAATCCGTTCAGACAACTGTATTAAAAAAGTCTTGCTTTTTGGGTTTTGATGGGTATGTTGATTCTCTTTATTCTTTAGTCCAGAGCAGGATGAGCGCAAAAAAATGGACAAGAATGGAGAGCATGAAGTCTTTTGGAGAATTATTAATTGATGTTGCTGGAAGTTCGGCAAATATTGAGAGAGTTTTAAAAAAGAGGATCTTTGGCGGTTTTGCTCCTAACACTTGTCGAGCGTTGAATGCTTTTGGAGTAAGAATATATTTGGTTGCAGCTTTAGGATATCCTAAACTTAACGAATTTTATTATCAACAACTTGGAGTAGAATCAATTCCGATTTCAAATCCCGGTCAAACGTTAGGCTTAGAGTTTGACGACGGAAAAGTTATGATAACTGATTTTACCCCCATTTTAAATATTGATTGGAAAACATTAATGGATAATGTAAAACTAGGCAAGTTAATTAAGATAATAGAAGCATCTGATATTATGGGTTTTGGACATTGGGCTTTAATACCAAATCTAAACGATATATGGCAACATTTCTTGGATGAGCTCTTTCCTTCTATATCCAATTTAAAAGAAAAAATATTTTTCGTAGACATAGCCGATATAAGAAAACGTTCGAGAAAAGATCTTTTAGATTTAATAAAAATTCTTCAAAAAATTGACCAACAAGTTCCGGTGATGTTAAGTGCAAATGATCAAGAGGCTTATTGTATCTCTAAAGTCTTAGTTAATGTTAAAACATTCGTTCCGTATCAAGAAAATTCAAATGATTATATTGACGGTGGAAAACGGCTTAATACAGAAATGAATTTATCCTATTTAGTAATTCATTCTCCTCACTTCGCAACGATCTCTACTGTAGTAGATCATTATTGGATAACTGAAGGGTTTACTTCAAAACCTAAATTTACCGTTGGGGCAGGCGATTATTTTCATTCGGGAACGGTTTTAGGGTTATCGTGTGGCCTTACCCCTCCTGAAGCAATTCTCATGGGCAACGCTCTAACGGGTATTTTTGTAAGAACTGGAAATTCTCCAAACTTTAATCAATTATCTCAATTTATAAGTAGATATATGGAATTTATTGATAATGATAACCCTAATTTTCCTTAAAATACAATGAAAAAAGTATATTTGGTTGATTACGATTTCAATTAGATAGAGCGCAACGAGCATCTGGGCAGTTATGGGGCGTGAATTAAAAATATAAAATATTAGATGTTTTGTAAAAAATCTAATTATGTATAAAAAGAAGAAGGATCAAAATTTATATAGAGTTCAATCGGTACTTTAATTAAGTAAAATCAAATTATGATTCATAAATATTAATCATTTTTGCTTAAAAAATGGTATATAATTAAAACAAAGAAAATCAAGATGTCAGACGAAGAACTTAGGGATCACATTAATAAGATAGCAGTAGAAATTGAGAAAATTGAACAGACAGCGAAACAAAAAGAAACCTATTTTACAAATAAATGTAATGAAGAATTTGATCCTAAAATTAAAGACCTTGGGGAACAATTGCTTCATCAACAAACTAAATTAAATGAACTCCTCAAAAACATTAATGATTTAACAGCAAAAAAGAAAGAATTACTTTCTATTACAAAGAAATTGGAATCAGAATACAATTCTTTGAAAAGAGAGAAGGACAAAATCTTAAACCATAATTTAAAAGCGATTGAAAAAGAAAAGAAAACTAAAACGAAAGATATTGATACTAAAATTAAAATGCTAGAAAAAGAGTTGAAATCGAGCGAAAAAAAAATAAAATTTTAGAGATATCATCCTAAATTACCAAATAATAATAATTAAACTCATAAATTATTATGTCAGATCCGCATTAAATATATAAAATATTAGATGTTTTGTAAAAAATCATTCAAAACGGAGGTAATAGCTTGAAGATCCATTAGAGCTTCACTGCCACCATCAAAGCTAACATCTCCGGCTTCATGTGCGCCAGAAATTTCAATTGTTCCAAAAAGAATTCCTGTAAAAGTCGCCATATTGGTTGTAAAGGCTAATGAAGGGTTATCGACATCACCCTCTCCATAATCCACTTTTCCCTCTTTGAATTTAAGCCAAAATTTCTTGTTTTCATCTGATATGATTATTTGTCCTAAGAAGTCCATATCTAACATGGCCATATCTTCGAATTCATCTCTTAATCCCGCATGTTCTGATGAAATCTGTTTATATATTTCAAAAAGCTTGAAATAATCTCCGGGCATAGCACTACCATCAGATAATTTCAATTTAACCTCATTTAATAATTCTGAATTTACCATTTTTATCACCTTATAATATATAAAACAATTAGATTATAACTATATCAATTTATTTATGCCTTAAAAATCAAAGGTATCGATAATAGAAACATTAAGAAACCTTATTTATAGTCCAGAATTTTCTAAACATGGTTAAAATGGAAGATTTGGAAAAAGAATTATTTGATCAAGCTTGGAATTATAAAAACAGAGATGTTTTTATTAAGAAATTAAGAGAAGAAACTTACGACCTTTTTATAATAGGGGCAGGTATTACGGGAGTAGGAGTAGCTCGAGAAGCCGCGATGAGGGGACTTAAAGTAGCTATAGTAGATATGCAAGATTTTTCAGCAGGCACATCTTCAAGAAGTTCTAAATTAGCCCATGGTGGAATAAGATACCTTGCCCATGGAGATCTTGACTTAGTAAAGGAAGCTACTCAAGAGAGAAATTGGATGCGCGCTCATATCCCCCATTTAGTCAGACCAATTCCATTTCTTTTTATACAACTAGAAGGTGGGAAATATAAGAAAAGAGATATCAACGGGGCAGTTAAGATTTATGATTATTTAAGCGATAATAATTCAGAATTTAAAAATTTTAAGAAGCATCAATGGTATCCTCCAGAAGAAATTTTTGAAATGGAACCAGAGTATATTAAAGAGGGAAATTTAGGGGGGTCTGTCTACTACGATACCAATGTTGACGATGTAAGATTGACAATCGAAGTGCTTAAAGAAGCGATATTAAGAGGTGCAACCGCTATAAATTATTGCAAAGTAACTGGTTATCTTAAGGATAATGAGAAGATATTAGGCGTAAAGTGTAGAGATATGGAAAGTAATCTTGATTTTGAAGTGAAAGCAACTTTGGTTGTAAATGCAACTGGTATTTGGACTGATAAATTACTAAAAAAGCGCCCCGAAGAAGTCCCTCAACCTCTAATTCGTCCTACTAAAGGGGTACACCTATTATATAGGCGAAAACACGTAAAGAACCGAATGGCAACTATTATTAACTCAATTTCAGATGGGAGAGCTTTCTTTGTCTTACCAAGAGATAAAGATTTTACCCTTATAGGGACAACGGATACAGATTATCAAGATGAATTAGCTAATCCATATTGTAATAAAGAGGATGCAGATTATTTAATTCAATCTGTAAAATATTATTTTCCAAACTCGGAATTAGAATATAAAAATATTCTTTCCACCTATGCTGGAATTAGACCATTAGTAATGCAAAAAGGAAAATCTGAAAGCGAAGTTTCTCGAAAACATCTTGTTTTTTTCTCTGATGATGGATTACTCACCATAACGGGAGGAAAGTTAACAACATGGCGCGCTATGGCGGAAGATTTATTTGAGCATGTTGAAAAAAAGAAAATCTTTCCCGATATTAAGAGAGAGAAATATTGGTCAAGGCAACCATTTATTATAGGTCTAAAGAAAGAAGATTGGCCAGATAAATTAAAAAGTTCAGGTATTGATTTAGATGAGGATATTGCAGATCACCTATATCAACAATATGGAAAAGGTGCCATTAAAATCCTCGATATGATAAAAGAGGATGAATCATTAAAAGAACGATTGATGGAAGAAAACAACTTTATTAAGGCGGAAATTGTTTATGTGTTAAGATACGAATTAACAACTCATTTGATAGATGTGTTCTGCCGACGAACAGAAATGTCTCTCTGGATACACCATCGAGAATCTTCGGAAGCCGCAGAAAAAGTGGCAAAGATTATGCAGAAAGAATATTCTTGGAGTGACGAGACAACAAAAAAAGAAATCAATAACTATTTGGATTATATTAAAAAAACGGTTTCATTCATACAATAATAAATAGAACCAGTCTTACTTTTACATTTTATTCAATATCATGCATTTTAAAAATTGGACTAGATATAATATAAATACTTAATTAGTGATATTCAACATAATAACAAATTTAAACAATTTAAAAGAGTGAAATTTATTGATATATCAATTTGATTTTACAGAAAATTTTTTAAGACCTTTAGCAGAATTCGCTGGATTCTTTACGTTAATTCTTGGCGTTATGTGGTTAGTCTACGCAGTTTATGAAACTAAAAGGAGAGGGTCTGTCAAAAAGAGAAAGGTAGAGGATTGGAACTTCGACATTACAAAGTTCTTGAAATTTTTGACATATTTAGGAATAGTTATCGGTATTTTTGGTTTACTTAGCGGTGTTGGTGGGCTTATTCTCGATCAAGCGCCAAGCGTAGCATACGCTGCTAATACTCAAGACGCTAAAAGTTTATTTACTTCTACTTTCCTTATCATTCTAGGAACACTAACGCTTTTAAAACCATTAAACGATCTCCCAATTTCAAGCGTTATAGGAATTTTATTAGCTTCTATTGTCGTTGTTATTGCTTCAATGGCTATTCCTGACCATGTAGTTCAAGTGATTGCAGTTTATATTAATCCAAAGGTGCTATTAGTAATTGTTTTTATTTTAGTGTTTGCATTTGTCGCACTTACAGTTAAATTTTACATTGGAGCTTTAATGTCAATTTCGAAGGCAATTTCATGGCCAATTTTCGCGTTTATAATCGCAGCATTCTGCATACTTCAAGGGTTTTTACTCCTAGTCATAGGAGTTTCAATTACAGGATATTTTTAATTTAACTTTCTAATATTTTTTCTTTTTACATCTAAATTATTAAAAGAAGCTAAATCTTTGAGATGCTTTTCTATTAATTTCTCCTTTAATATCTTTACTTAAATCGTATTGACACTTTGGGCAATGTTTTGTGTCTGTAATATCAATTTTGGTAAATCTGTAACCACTTCTACCTATAATTAAATGATTACAATTTGGACAGTAAGTATTGCCTCCTTTTTTGTGTCTTATATTACCAACATATACATAATTTATACCCGCTCTCATGGCGATCTTATAAGCATTATCTAATGTTTCAAATGGAGTCCTTTTCATAGATGGCTGCATAAAGTCTGGATGATAAGCGGAGAAGTGTGTAGGGGTATCAACTCCTAGATTTTCGACAATCCAATTAGTTAATTTTTCAATTTCAGCGTTACTATCGTTCAAATCTGGAATGATTAGGTTGGTGATTTCCACGTGAATTCCAGTTGATTTAAATCTTTTTGCAGTGTCCAAAACAGGCTGTACTGATTTAACGCCACATATTGTCTTATAGAACTCATCTGACATAGATTTTATATCGATATTAGCTGCATCAATTCCAACTTCAATTAACTCTTTTGTAGCTTCTATCGTAGAATACCCATTTGTAACTAAAATAGTTTTAATATTTTCTTGTTTAAGTAATACCGTGGTATCTAATATCCATTCGTGCGAGATTAGTGGTTCATTATATGTGTATGCTAATGTCGTAGCACCGCTTTTTTTAACATTTTTAACAAGTTGTTCTGGTGTCATTTCTACTAAAGACATTTTTCGATTTTCTAGTCCTTCTAAGGAGTAAAACCCATTTTTACCATTATCAGTAGGATTTGCCTGGCTTATATTCCAATTTTGGCAATTCTGGCATCTAAAAGAACACCCAATGGAAGCGATCGAATAGGCTGTAGCACCAGGCCAAAAATTATATAAAGGCTTTTTTTCAATCGGGTCTAAACTTCCACTAGATATCATAGATCCATAAATAAGAGTATATAATTCTCCATCAAAATTCTTTCGGGTTCTGCAAATTCCTACTTTCCCTGGTCGGATAACACATTCATTAGCGCAAACATGACATTTTACTTTATTATCTTCCAGTGAATCCCACAATCTTGCTTTAAATTTCATTTTATATCAGCACTTTGTTAAATAATTATAAATTAATTCATTAATTAAATAATAGATAAGAAATTTTATATTTCTTTTACCTTTAAATTGCAATATTCATAAAAAAAGGAGTTGTTCGAAATATCCGGAATAGAAAAAGCTATTTCTTAATTTAGAGGAGATTTTAATTGTGCTCAATCAATATTAAGTTCTTTTGCTACTCAATATGGACTAGATAGAGATACAGCTCTAAGATTATCTACAGGATTTGGAGGTGGAATGGCTCGTTTACAAAATACATGTGGTGCAGTGTCTGGGGCTTTTATGGTTATTGGTTTAAGATATGGTATGGGAATAAATGGCGATACAGAAGCGAGAGAAAAGACGTATCAGGTTATAAGAGAATTTTCAAATCGATTTCAAGAAATTTATGGCTCTATAGTTTGTAAAGAATTGCTTGGTTGTGATATTAATACACCTGAAGGAAAAGACTACTACGATCGAAATGATTTTTTTGAAAAGAAATGCTTTCAATATGTAAAAGATTCTGCAATGATTTTAGAAGATATGTTATAAGAAGATTGTATAAGGAACTACTAATTATATAAAATTTTTGTGACTGAGAATGAAACAGAGTTAATAAAAGAGGAATTAAAAACAAAAATAAAACAAAAATAAAACAAAAATAAAACTAAATGGTGAAATAAGAAAATTCATGTTAAAGAACATATTGAGCTAACAAGAGAAGAAATCGAAAGATTAATTAAAGAAACTGAAGAGAGATTAAAAGAATTAGAAAAGAACGGTAAACATTCAGAATATATTAAAGAATTAAGTAATTTAGCATTCTTGCAACTTGAAGTTGAACAATACACAAACTCAGAAAAAAATTTACAAGTTTGTTTAAAACATTTCAAAAAACAAAAAGATAATTTAGGAAAAGCTGATGTTTATGGAATTCTAGGAATTTTACATTACACAAGTGGAGCATACCAGAAATCTATTGATTATTACAATATGGCGCATGAAATTTATAAAGAGTTTAATCAGGTAAAGGAGCAAATTACTTGCTTAAAAGGAATTGGGATCAATCTAATTAAATTAAACCAATTTGACGAAGCGTGTGATAACTTGCTTGAATGTAGCACTTTATGTTCAGATAACAACGATATTTACAACTTATTAGACTGTTTTGGTAATTTAATTTATATTCATGAAAAACGAGAGAACTGGGACGTTGTATTTGAATTATACAAAAAAACTCTCAAAGCTTTTAAAGAATTACATGATAATAGGGGCATTATCGTTTCTTATTTTAATTTAGGCATCCTTAAAAAAAGTGGGAGCGATTTTAATCAAGCTATTAGATATTTTAAAAAAGGAACTAATAATGCAATTGATTCAAATTATATAGAACTAATTTTAAAAGGATTAGGATATGTTGGGGAGATTTTGGTTTACCAAGGTAAGATGAATAACGCTAAAGAAGTATATATTAAAGCATTAAGAACTGCTGAAAAATTTAAAGTAAAGAATTCAATTATTCAAATAAAAATTCTTTTAAAATCATTAGGATTAAATGAGGAAGAAATAGAAAAAGAACTAAGAAATTATCGAAACCTTAGGATAAAATAGCAATGATTAATAAATTGGAAAATAATTATGTTTCAAAACATAATTTAAAAAATTATAAATGAACGAATTTTCATTTTTAATTAAAGTAATCTAAATAAAATACTTCGAGTGTTCACTTAGTAATGAAATATTGTCCATTTTGTAAGAAGCCAATTGAGCAATATTGGACGTATTGCCGTAATTGTAATAAACCTTTGATTACGGACCTTGGTAACGAATTAAATAGAAGAGTAAGAGACTCTCACGATGAGGCTTCATTTTATACTAACAACATTGAAGAAGATTATTACGATATCAACATTCTCGACGATGAGGTTGTTGAACGCGAGCTGAACGAATTAGAAGATCAACTAGCAGAGAGCGAAAGATTTGGAAAAAATATGGGAGATCTCTTATTAAAGAAAGCAAGTTTATTTTATAAAAAAAGAGATTTCCCTAACGCCTTAAAAAATTTAGAGTTGGCGCTAGAAAACTTTCTTGACGAAAAAGAATTCTTAAATACAGCCATATGCCATAACGAATTAGGTTTAATCCATGAAGAAACAGGTTTTTTTGATCAAGCAATCTATCATTTTGATAGAGCTCTTATAATTTTAGAAGATCTTGAAGATATTAAGAAGAAAATTCAAGTTTTGAATAACTTAGGAAATGTCTATTATTTAATCAATGATTTAAAAAGCTCTTACAAATATTATCAAAAAGCGCTAAATTTAACCGAAAAAGAAAACCTAGAATTAGACGCAATAAAAACTTCAAGTAATTTAGTTGAAATCCTAATTTCTTTAAAAGATTATGATCGTGTTACCAAAATATTGAAAAATAATCTGGAATTCTTTACAAAAACCAACGATGTTTATGGAATCATCCAAACTCGTATAAAGTATGGGAAATTATATTATTATCTTGGAGAAGAGAATTATGACCAATCCTATCAGAGCTTTATCAATGTATTAGAGCTTGTTGATACTATCAAAAACCAAATTTCTATTTTTATAAAAAAAAAATTAGAATGGGAATCCTTTCTCTATTTAGGAAAATTACATTTGTTATGGGATAACGATTCAGAAGCAGAACATTACCTATTAAACAGCTTAGAAGCAATAAGAACATTTGGAATTCGAGAAAATGTTAAAGAAGGAATAGTTTTAGAAACAATAGCTAAGTTTTATTCGTTAAAAGGGGAAGATAATAAAGCTGTCGATTATTATAGTTATTCTACAGAGATATATCAAAAATTTGGAGATAAACTCAAAATTGCTGAGATGAAATATGAAATCGCAAAAATTTTTCAAAACTACATTCAAAATGAACAAAAAGCAATACAATATTACGAAGAAGCTTTAGAAATTTTCGAAAGTTTAAATAACTTAAAAAAGGCTGCAGAAATTCGTAATGATTTAGGTGATATTTATGTTTCAAAGGAATTGTTTGATTTAGCATTAACTAACTTTATAATGGCAAAAAAATTTTACGCTGAATTAGAGGACGAATATAACAAAAATCTTGTATTAGGGAAAATAAATTCTTTGAAGGAAACTGAACCAAATAGCTTTAGGCCTTAATTTTTCCTCCTACTTTTTTAAACATCCAATCTAAGGATAGAATGGATTTTCCAAACTTTTCCCAGAAATATATTAAAAGCCCGAGTAAGATGATATAACCTATTGAAAATTGAAAAAACAATAAAAAAGTTAACTTTTGATAAAAAATAGGTAAAAATAAGAATTGAACGAGTAATAGGGTTAAAGAATACTTCCCATATATAGATAAAATCTTAGCAATTTTGTTATTAATATGTAATACATCAAAAAAGTAATATGTTACCCCAATTATGAGCAATGAAAGTCCCATTATAAAAAATAGATTAGAAGGCGTGCCCTTAAGCAAAAATAAGGGCGATCCTGGAATGAATTGCATAAAATGTGTTATTAAAATAGAGAGCGCATCAATAAAGGGATACTTAGCGGGGTTAAAATTGTCTAAAGTAACTATAAACCCTATGTCTATAAAGGGTACTAATAGAGCAATAATTAATAAAACCCCACTATATTTTATTACTGAAAGAGTTGACCGCATATTAGCTACATCTGAGTCCAGCATGATTGACTCGTAAATAAGCTCCCCAAAAACTGTTGAGAAAAAAGATATTGCTGCATAAGGTAATAACGAATAAGTTGGAAAGGGCGAAACAATAAAGAAATATATTATCGCAATAATGGGATTAATATCTTTTCCAAAGTAAAGCGCTTCTCGAATGCCTAGTGTTAAAAACATTATATTTATCCCAATTACTAGTCTTGCCCATCTCACCATTTTATAAGAATAATAGCAAATAATTTGAGAGAACCCTAAAAAAAAAAGAATGTTCCAACCCCATATGTTTTGAGGAAATCCACAGGTAGCATTTAAAAGTAAATTATAAAAACTTCCTAATAAAATTAGGAAACTCCCCTGTTTTAAGATTTTATTTCGATTCGATTTTTCAGGAACGCGACCCATTTTTTTTTTTAACGTAAAGGAAACTGAGAAAGATACCAAGAAAATGTATAAGGATGGACCAATAACGTCTATAATAGTTAAAATAAAGCCATAAATATATTTTAGTTCATCCCCAAAATATAACCAATAATTAATAGTATTAGAAAAAAGAATTATTAATATTGAAAAACCCTTGGCGATTTCAATGCTCCTTAAGTTTACCGTAAAAAAATCACCTTCCTTAATGAAAAATTAATTAATTGTTTTAGAAATAAATAAAATTAGGTGTCAATATCAAAATCTTCACTTTTATAAACTTTTCTAGCAAATTCCTCGAATCCAATAGATTTTATGAAGTTATAGGACACTATATTATCTTTATACACCTCACATCTAAGCTCTTTGACGCCTTTCTTTTTAAAATAATTCCATGCTGCCATACCTATAACTGTCCCAAGTCCTTTACGTTGAAAACGAGGCATTACTCCTAGTCCTACAATTATACCATATTCATTTTTTGGTCCTTCATAGTCTAGTATAACAAATGCGGCATCGGATCCATATACCCTAGCGATTAAAATTATTGTTTCTGGATATTCAAAAATTGTTTTTAAGGAATTAAGTGTAATTGACGAATAAGGCGTATTTGAAGTCATCCAACTTCTATTATATAAAGCTCTGACGCTCTCTAAATCCTCTACTTTAGCTTCTCTTATCTTGGCTCGAAGTATATTATGCTCCACTTTTTCTGTAAGCCTCTCTTCAAATTCGGGGGTAATTTTAGCAATGGGTAATTTCATTTGAATATACTCCATTCCCGTTGTAGCTAATTCATTCTCGATTTCTTCTTCTGTTTTATCTTTTTTTTCAAACGCCAGTATAAAGCTACGAACCTTTCTTTTCTTTAAACTTATTTTTGATTCTGTCATGATATGCTAGATTTTATTAATTGAATTAATCAACTGAGTATTATTAAATGATCAAAAAATAAAAAGGTTTTATAGGGTAATAATTTTATAACTCAAAATCTTCTTTGCGATATACTTTTTTTCCAAATTCTTCGAAATTTAATCCTTTAATAAAATTATAAGATATTTGATTATCCTTATAAACTTCACACCTTAATTCCTTCAAGCCCTTCTCTTTAAAAAAGTTCCATGCTGCCATACCTAATATCGTACCTAATCCCTTACCTTGAAAGCGAGGTAGAACTCCAAGCCCCGCTATAACTCCAAATTCTTTATTTTCACCTTCAAAGTCTAAAATAATAAATCCTCCATCAATATTGTAAATCTTTGTTATAAGAAAAACTGTACTTGGGTCATTAAATATTTTTTTTAGAGTGTCTTTTTCGATAGGTCTAAAAGGAGTATTAGACGTTAACCAAGCTCTATTATAGATATCTTTCACGGTTGCAAGGTCCTTTTCTGTTGCTTCACGGATTTTAGCGTGAAAAATCTTATGTTCAATCTTTTCTTTTAAGGAATTCTCATATTCCTTAGTAATTTTGTTGATAGGTAATCTCATTTGGAGATAAACCATTCCCTGATCGAGAATCTCTTTTTGGATCTTGCTAATTTCACCCTTTTTATCACTTTCTTCAATGTGTAAAAAATAAGTTCTTAAGGCTTTCTTTTTAAAATCTAGTTTCCTCTTCAAACCTTTGTCTTTTCGACTCATCTTATTCTAAAAGAGATTTAGGGTTTTAATATTAAATTTAAATTACTTCTTATGGTTTTTTCGATTTCATCATTTATTATAGCATAACTTCTTAAAATCGAGATTCCTTGCTGAATTTTTTTGGCTAAACTTTTATCATCAATAAGATTTTTATTTTCGCTCGAAAATTCAAAATTAGATCTTAAAGCCATGTCTTCTTCAATTCTTTCGTTGAATGTTTTTTTAAAATTAACCATTGTATCAGAAATTTCTTGATAAATATTATTTGGGTCATTTGTAACGATACCTGGGAGAATTAGTTCCATTTTTTCTTCCATCGTATCTTTATTTTCAAGAAACATAACATATAGTGGCATGTAAATCCACTGAATTGGTCGAGAAAATAATTCTGATTGATTGTCGCTTAATGACCAAGATAATAAGTCCTTTGCTTCTTGTAGACAATTTCCATTACTAGTATGTATAATCTTTTTTATTTGTGAATACAACTCTTCTAACCTTATTCGTATAGACTCAATTTCCGAAATTTTTTCTTGTTTTTCTTTTTCAAATGTAGATAAATCTCTATCTCTATCTTTTAACTTACTATTTAATGACGAACCAAACTCCTCCAATTTTTTCTTTGCTTCTACATCAATTTGGAACGCTCGTTCTTTTAACTCCATATATTTTTGAGTTAGTGAAGTTACCATACTAACAAAATTATTGCCTTCATTTATCAAATACTTGAAGTGATTCTCAAAAGGCTCAGTAAGATCATTAAAAACTCTACTCTTTAATATCTCACTTTGAGTATAGAATTTGTTCTTTTTAATAATATCTTCTATTTGCCTTTCAACTGTTTTAAATAATACTGATATGTTTTCAATTACTCTCCTTTTTTCATTAACCTTCCATTGATCGCTTTTATCGCTTTCTAACGCAATTTGATCTTTCATCTGATTAGAGTCAATTATTTGGGATGTCTTATTTATTTGAGAGGAGTATCGGGTATTTATATCTTTTAATTGAACGTTTAAATCAATAAACCATTTGTCTACTTCTTTTCCAATTAATTCAGTCTGGGTGTTCCATCTTAAAGCATTTCCTTTCATATAATCAATTGTTTTTCGATATTTTTCCGCAACATCTAAAGCCTGTTCAGTCGTAAAAACCGTCTCTAAAGGCATATATTCCGAAACAGGCTTGAATTCTACTAAGGGTAATAACTTTGCTAAAGTTTGAAGGAATTCTGGATTAATTAATGAGTTAATTTTTAACTTCTGATATTTTGATTCTTCACCTAGGCCAATTTCTTCTGCTTCTTTATCAATATAAGATAAAACTTCGATAATTTTGTTTAATTGCTCAGATTTCGTAAGATTCTCAACATTTCTCAAAAGGTGCCCTATTACAGGCTGTCTTGGAGGATTAGAAATCTTTCCTTTTTTTGAAAAAACCTCTAGGCCATCTAATATTATATGTGTGCCAATAGCACCTTGAACACAAAGAAATGGCCATAATAATCTAGAAAATGATATAACTCTCTCATCGTGTTTGATATTTTTTGTTAGCAAATAAAACGCTAATGCTAATTCGTCATATTCTTTAATTGGTGGTAAGCTTTGACGAGTAGTAAATAAGGGTAAGATTTGCTGATTGCCATGAATTGACATAAAATGAGTTCTTCCAATTATAATTTGGTTACTTATTACTGATTAAAAATATCTAATAAATCATTACTAAAAATTCTATTTTTTTTGTCTTGATTTTCAAATTTTTCTTTAAAAAGAATTGTAAAAGAAAATTTAGAGATTTATTTTAGTTGTTCGTAATGGTTGGCAATTACAATTATTAACAATGATAGTAAGATCAATAAAGGAGACAAAATAGCTCTTACGTGATAAAACCCCAATGTTTCCATTAAACCTTGAGATATTCTTCCAAAAAAATAGATGAAAAACCCTATTGCGTTTAAAGCGTAAGATCTCCTTAGGACCCCAAATGTTTTTAAAGCTAAATATACAAATAGGATCGGAATAACTAATACCATCAAAGGTAAAAGAATAAAGTTAAGTACAAATCTGCCTGCGGGGTACCCAAATATAGTTATTAATTCAATTCCTGCGCAATAAGGGGCTTCATTAAAATCGGGATCCATAAAAAGCGAATCAGGTAAAGTAAGCGCGAGAATTCCAATTCCAATTGGGAAGAGGACCAATAAGATTTTAAGTGATTTTCTAACGCGATTCTTTCTTAAAAGCGTATTAATTTTGAATTTTAAATCCTCCTTTTCTGATGGCTTTTCTTCTTCAGTATATGACGAAAAAATCAGAGTACCAAAAACGCCCATCAAACAAGCAATACCCAACCAAGTAGAAAATGTAGCTAATCGATACAGAATCATAAGTAATCCAACTAACTCTAAATTAGTCATCGTTCCTAAGAGTTCTGGAATGTAGAAATAATAAACAATAAAAAAAACTCTCCCTGCAGCTAGACACAAGAATAATAGTGAAAAATATAACCAATAAAATTTTTTAGAGGTTCTAAATCTCATCAAAAGGAAATATGCAAATATGAGAAAATAAAAACCTACTATTGCGTAGTAAAGGCCCGACTCTACTGCGTCCCAAATATCGAAGTACTGGAAGTTCCCTTGAAAAATCATATTTAATCAAACACCAATTTTATTCTACAAATTAATTTGATTTAATAACTTAAAATTATAATAATACTATCTTTTTGTTATATAAAAATTTATATTATAAAACTAGAATCACAAAACTGATTGCTACATCCAAACTAAGGAATAATCTTAAAATACAAATATTATCGATAATTCTAAAAACTATTATTGTAAAGTTTTGATTAAAAATGAAGATCGAGGACAATATTGATACATTTAATTCATTACTTCGACGACGTGGATTTATTTGGGGGCCCTTTCCAGAGATATATGGCGGCTTAGCGGGATTTTATTCGTACGGCCCGGCTGGAAAAGCTTTAAAAAATAATGTAATTTCAATTTTTAGGCGCGAACTTCGAGCTTTTGGTTTTAGTGAAGTCGAATGTCCTGAAATTTTACCTAAAATCGTATGGGAGGCATCAGGACATTTAGAACGTTTTGTTGATCCCGTAATCCGTTGTAAAAAGTGTAATACGATGATAAGAGCCAATAAATTTCTCCAAGAACAGCTTCCGGATCAAACGATTGATGGCTTATCCTTTGGAGACATGGACAAATTAATAGAACAACATGGATTTACTTGTCTAAAATGTGATACTCCGTTTGAAAAAATTGAAGAATACAATTTAATGTTAAAAACATCGGTCGGTAACAATGTTACGGCTTATTTACGACCAGAAACCGCAACAACAACGTACCTATTGTTTAATCGCTTGAACCAGGACGCACGAAGGCAATACCCTCTAAAAGTTTTCCAATACGGAAAGGCTTATCGAAATGAAATATCTCCTAGACAACAAGTTCTTCGTATGAGAGCTTTCGAACAATTCGAAATCCAGTTATTTATTGGGAAAGAGCAAGAAATGAATTTTGAAGAATTTGAAGAGATAAAGAACACTAAATTACCATTACTGGACTGGAAATCGCAAGAAAGTAAAATAGTTATACCAAGTAGCATATCACTAGAAGAAGCAATAAACACAGGTATTCTTAAAAAACCTGCTTTTGCCTATTGCCTATTTTTAGCAGATTACCTCATCTCGAAATTGGGATTTCCGGAGGAAACTATCAGATTTAGGCAACATTCTCCCACTGAAATGGCTCACTATGCAGACGATGCGTGGGATTTAGAAATTAACACTAAACAATATGGGTGGGTAGAAATTTGTGGAATTCACGATAGAACAGACTACGATTTAAAAAGGCATGGAAGCTTTTCAAATCAAAATTTTGAAATTCCAATGAGTAAGGATACAAATTTAAAAGAAATCCCACAAATTCTTGAAATTGCTTTCGGTCCCGATAGAATTATATACACTCTCCTTGAAACTACCTTTAATGTTGAGGATGAGAGAATAATTTTGAAATTAAATCCTCAACTTGCCCCTAACCTCGTTGCAGTATTTCCGTTAGTAAGAAATAAAGAAAATATTGTAAAATTGGCGAAAAAAGTACATAAACAAATACTTGACAATCGAAATACTTCATTTTTTGATTCAGCAGGATCAATTGGAAAGAGATATAGAAGACAAGACGAATTAGGAACGCCTTATTGCATAACTATAGATTACGATTCTTTAGATGATAATACGGTTACCCTTAGATATAGGGACACTATGGATCAAAAGAGAGTATCAATTTCAGAAATTCTGAAAATAATCAATAAAAATTAAGAAAAAAATAATGTTGAAATATCCTTAAATAACAGAGGTTTTCAGAAAAAAATATTAAAGAGAAGAACATTTTTTTTAAAATTATACTATTAAAAAATAATTTTAAAGATTTATTATGAATTTTATCAACGTTGTTGCTCTAAAAATGAAAGGAAATAAAGGACTTAGTAAGACTAAATTAATTTTATGTACTTTCTTCATATTTATGTTCGTATTTAATGTATTATACTTTAATGATAACTACTTTCAAAATAATAATCCTAATAACATGTATTTTTCTCAGGATAATGTTGAATTTAACGTTGATGAAATAAATCTTGCAGCGGGTCCAGAAATTTTTCAAGACCCATTCAAAGTTAATTTTGGTGATATTTGGAACTTTTTCAAAGCTAAATATGAATCAGATTTAGCCCTAGATATAAAAACATATTTTCGAGAGGGTGATGATTTAGGAGTTATAACCGATGATAAAGTATATCCTATTGACAATTTACTTTTGTATAAAACCCTTTTGAAAGATGATACGAATGCATTTGAAACGTTTGATACGTATTTGAAATTAAAAGAGGCACCTTTATGGTATCAAAGCAGTACTGAAGAAGATGCTTATGGTTTTATCAGGGCAGTTGATAACACTACGGGTCAAATATTTGACGATAAAAGATATTTAACTGACAATCTTATGCCGATCTTTCTATTAATTGAAAATATTGGCAATGACATCGACAGTTTTACCATTAATAGCATTTCCCCTAAGGATTCAATTGAAGAGATTTTTGATTTAATAGATTCAGCTCAATTTTGGGATGAAACCAATAAAGGATTCTACAATCATAACTCAACAACATACAAATACGCAGAAAGTAATATGCATGCGGTATTAGCTATGCTTCAAATTCACCGAATTTACGAGGAGCTTAATCTGAGTAGTGTTATGAAGGTAAGAGCTCTTGAATTGGCAAATATTACAATCAACAAACTTTTAGATGAACTGTGGGATGCTTCAAATGGCGGTTTTGAGTACTATGGAAAAAATGATTGGACCTCAGAGACGGGAAGCACTTATAAATATTTACAAACCAATGCTTTAGGCATTATTACTCTTTTAGAATATTGGATTGAATCTGGAATGCAAAATGATTCCATCTATTTACAACGATCGACTTATTTATTTGACAAATTAGAACTTTTATGGGATTCGGGATTTAATGCGTATGAATATAATCGAGATCAAATCTGGGGGACTTGGGGGCCAGAAAACTTTGAAATTGATTTAGAAACAAATGCAGTTATGATGTCGGCTTGTTTAAAACTTTTTGAATACACGGGAAATATTACTTATTACGATAGAGCTTGGGAATTATTTAACACTTTTGAAAGTTCCTTTTATGATGGAGCAGTTAGTTCTTATAAAACATCAATAGATCCAGTAGATAACGACAAGAATTTCTATGCTAACCTTAAACTGTGTGAGGCTTATTTAAACGCATACGATATATATAACAGTACAACGCTAAACTCGTTTTACAACGTAACAAATGAAATTCCTGATTATATATTTAATCAAGACACTCTAAACATTACCAGTATTTATTCTTTCATAAAATCTAATCAATATTACAATGTTACAACAGAAGATTATGAGCAATTTACAATTGAATATAATATTGACGATGCAACTATTAGTTATATCTTCAAAAATCCAGAAAAGGTAATCTTGAACACAACGACACAGCAAATTACTGAAAATTCTACAACTTTGTTATATAATATAACCGATACATTGGAAATAGGACACGGGTATTATCTCCAATTATTTGCTAATTGTTCGAATTTTGGCACAGCACACATTCTAAAACAGTTTAGTGTAATTTCTGGATTGATAAATCACTCGATCCAAGGTTTGCCAGATATACTATATCAAGGTCCTGTTTTAAATATTACAATTCCCGTCAATAACACCCGCAATAACAACGTTAGTTTAACAGTCTACCTGGAAGGGGATAATATAATTAATGAAATTCAAAATATTACTTTTAATACTCTAGTTTTAACTAATGTTTCATTTAACCTTACTACTACCCTGGGAGCTACTATAGGACCCCATACAATTAGCATTAATTTCAAAAACGGAAACATTACGTATTTAGAAATTCCTATAATTATTGATATTGGGCATTCATTTGACTATACTAATTTAATTTATGAAAGTTATATTGTAAGTGGAGAAAGTGCGTTTGTGTCAATGAATTTAATTAATTTCCTACCCAATAACACTCAAACATTTAATGTGAGTTTCTTTGAAGATGATTCCTTAATTCTTAAAGAAGAAACACTTTTATTTGAAAACGAAATCAAAAGCATCTATTATAATTTGTATCTTGCTGATACTGAAACACATCTCGTTAACGTAACAATGGAAATCTCGAAGGGTTCTACAGTCTTCTACACTAAGCAATTTTATGTTGAAATTATTCAAAAATTTGAAATATTAAGCGTATTTTTTCCTGAAATTATCTCCCAAGGCGTTGCTGCTCAGTTTATTATGATTATTCAAAACAATCAAGAACAATCTGAATCCTTTACGCTATATATGAATGGAGCTCCTATAGAAACCAATATTGATGGATTGGGACCGGGGATTAATAGGATTGTTGCTGAAGTAATTCCTAGTATAAATCCTTATGATTTTGGAATTTTTTCTTTTATATTTGAATTGAAAGACAGCTCTGGTGAAACTGTTGTGCAATATTACTTCGAAGTAAGATTAGAATTATCACCTTCCAATTTAGTTTTCTTTTATATTCTTCCAATATTAATTCCAATAGGCGTTATTTTACTATATAAAAATAAAGAGATTAAACACAGATTATTAAGAAGATGATTGAAAAATGATTAGACAAAAACATTTTATTAGTATTTTTTTGGTATTATTTACTTTTACTGCTATATTGTTTAACTTTTGTGTAATTTCAATAAATTTTAATACCGAGTACTTTAATAACGAAAAAATAAGTGACGGCAGTGATTTTAACAGTATTTTTGATTTAAAAAATTCTGATAACGGAAACCCCCCTTTAGAGTATACATCAATATTTCTAAACGATACTACAATTTATAGGTTATTTGAATCTATAAAATTTGATATCAACGCTTCTAAATTTATTTACCCAAACTACACCGTTATGCAAATCTATTATTTAAATAATGTAGTAGAAGAATTTAACATGGAAGCAGTTCCTGGAAAAAATTTTACTTATACGTACAACCCCGGATACGACGCCCCAACAGGATTTTACAATGTAAGTTTCTTAATTTACAACGAAACTAATGTTCTCTTAAGTTCGCCAGTTCCAATTACTAACTTCACAATCATAACCAATTATTTGTTGGAATTTGTTGGTAACATCTCAGAATATAGTGTGAATGAAACGCTCACCGCAAATTTTTACAAAATTGTAAATGATAAACCTCCACCATATGACTTTGATTGGAATGTAACAATTGTTGATAGTGACAACGAAACTCTTCAAAATAATATTTTTGATGTTGGCAATAATCTAGGGCACTTTTCTTTTGAAATTGACGACAGATTTAATCATACTAATAAGATTTATTACATAAAAATCAATATGTCAGATACTTCGAGTATCCATAAAGCAGCAGCGTATTTTCCTTTTAAAGCTTTAAATTCTTTACCGGAAATAGAAGTTTCGACAATAATTTTTTCACCAAGCACGATAAAGAGAGCAGAAGATTGTACTCTTACGTTAAATGTTACCGATGTTGATATTTTTACTTTACCAGAAAATATAACCGTCTCTATGACAATTCAAAGTTCTACTGGTGAATTAGAGTCACCTATTGAATTAACTAACAATAATAATTGGACTTTTACAACAACATTTTCGATAGGTATAAATAATCCAATAGGAAAATATCAAATTATTATCGAAGCAGAAGACCAATATAATGGAACGGATTCCTATACGGATTCCTTATATGTTGAAAATAATGCTCCTGAAATTCATAGCTATTCAGTTAACGGATTAAGTATGAATCATAGTGTTTCAATAAATTATGGCAAAGATTTAATTTTTACTTTTGATGTTTCTGATGTGGAAAACACGATTGCTTATATCACAGTTTCTCTTTTAGACGCAGAAAATAATTGGTATAATCTTTCAAGAGCGTATAAGCCCGACATGAATATCTTAGTCAGAACGGAAGAATTAATAACGGGCGTTTGGTATGTTTATATTTCTGTGACAGACATTGATAACGCAACCACTTATCTAAATTCAGATTATGGTTTAGCTCCACAAGAGATTAGGGTAATCCCTGATTTATTAACACCCATTCTTCCATGGATTGGGTTTGCGCTTGGTGCTGCGATTGGTGTTTTGGCTGGTATTGGTTTATTATATAAAAAATTTAAGGGTAAATATATCGAATCAAAAGACACTACCCCAAAAAAGCCTACTTCTAAAAAAATATCGAAGAAACCTAAAACTAAGCCTTCTAAAAAAGAAGTTGTAAAGGAAGAAGATGCTAAAGTTGAACCTCAAGAAACCAAAGAAATACCAAAAGAACCTCAAAGAAAAATAAAAAGAAAATTAAAATAATTTTTTTAAATTTACTTTTAAAACATTATTCCTAATTTTTTAGTGGTTTAAGCTAAAATATCATATAATCTATATTGAAATTTTCCTAGCTTACCGCCATAATTCCCTGCACTGATTTTTGAAACACCCGGGACTTGAACAGCCGCTTTAATTCCTAACTTCAAAGCTTCTTTTATAACTTCTTCATTAGCACCGTCAAGGATTACTTCGTACACGTAATTATCTTTCTCTCCGAGTAAAGAATTCTCAATTTTTCCTCGCAGTGTTGGACAAAGAGGATCGTTCGTTGAAGCATTTAAAAAACTATATTGTGATCCTACTTTTGAACCAGACCGTGCGATCCCACCAGGAAAAGGAGCTATTATATTTTCTAAATCTTTTATTGCATCAATTGCTTTTTCTGCAGCTTCTAAGGCTGCCTCTTGAGTTTCACCATAAATTAAGAAATTTCCTCCCGCGATTCCTTTTCCAACTTTGAATGTGCTTTGAACGATAAATTCACCGTCCATAACGGGAATTTTCCACGCTTCAAAAGGATAGACTCCTTCTATTTTTTCTTCAAATTTATCACCGAAAAATTTTAGCTTATATCCTGTTTTTATTTCAAATTCTTTCTCTGGAACAAGAGAACCATTTAATGCGTCAAAACAAGCAGTTGTTGGGCATGTTAATACACATTGACCCATCCTATTCAATAAAACACCGTCCATTTTATCTTTTTTAGTCTTAAAAAACATCAATACAACTCCAGGTCGTTTATCGGGTGTTTTTTCAGCAGAAACAAATACATCTATACCGGCTTCTGAATCGCAGTGGATTGTTGAAGTCCCATAACCAGTTGCGATTTGAGCAACAATTTTCGCCCATTTTTCATTTATGGCAGTTACTAAAATTCTAGTAAAAACAGCTCCAAACGCTTCACAGAAAGTATCTTCAATTTCTACTCCATTTATTTCCATTTTTTAATCAACATTTCTATTTTGTAATTTAAATCCTACTATTTATTATAAATCTTAATAGAGCGCAATAATATATAAAATTTTTAAGAAAAAAAGCTAAAAATTTTAATTAATTATCAATTTAAGAAATTTATAATAGAATCTTTTTGATTTTCAATAAATTTAAAGTTGTCAAAAATGAGTGAAGAAAAAGTTTTAAAGATTGGTATTCTAAAAAACGGGACAATTGGTTCTTCGTTATTACTTGCTTTTTTATTGGATGAAAGGGCAGAATCTAAGAATATAATTGTGCGAGAAGTTACCTCGGGAGCGAAGATGAACCCCCCAGAGGAATGCGTAGAAACAATGAAAAAATTGTTGGAATTTGAACCGGAATTAATCTTAATGTCTAGCCCAAACGCGGCGTTAAAAGGACCGAAAGCAGCAAGAGAATTAGCAGGAAATATTCCTACGATTGTAATCTCTGATGCTCCAGCAAAAAAGGCTATCGAAGAATTTAAAGAAAAATCCATGGGATATATAATAGTAGGCTGTGACTCAATGATTGGAGCAAGGCGTCCATTTCTAGACACTGTCGAGATGAGTTGTTTCAATGCAGATCTATTAAAAGTTCTTGCGATTACTGGTGTTTTTAATATAATAACTAACGAATTAAATAAAGTTATAATGGATATGTTAGAAGGGAAGGCTCCTACTTTACCTCAGATTGAGATTAAAGCCACTAACGCTACAGAGGCAGCAGACTTTTCAAATCCTTACGCCCAAGCTAAAGCTATTGCAGCTTTCGAATTAGCAGCTTCAGTTTCTAAGATTACGGGAAGAGCGTGCTTTGTTTTAAAAGATAGAGCCGAATATATGCCTTTATTAGCTGCATCTCACGAAATGATGAAAACAGCTGCTGAATTATGCACACAAGCCAGAGAAATAGAAAAATCTAACGATACAGTATTGAGAACGCCTCATCATGCTAAGCAACATCTTTTAACCAAGAGAAAACTCCACGAAAAAGAAGCTTAATTATTATTATTAAAATATATTTTTTAAAAAATTCTTATTTTTTTAATTTATTTTCTTAAAATAGGCAACTATATTAAAAAAATTAAAGGAATCCTCTTAAAACATTTTTTGGATTCCCATTATTTCAGATTTTAATAAATATATTAAAGTTTCTATATACTGTCTATTAAATGAGTCTTTCTCACGAATAGCATTATAAGCATTTAAATATTCATTTAATTGTGTTTCTTTTTCAATTATCTCCGCTTCAAAGTAACCTCGAGCAAATGCAGATATAAATTCACTTTTAGAAGATAGAACGATTTTTTCTTCAAAACTATTTACTTCATTAACCAAACTTATCACCATTATGTACACCTTTTAATTGTTATTTAATTTTTTTATAACTTCTAATTAAATACTCTTAAGCGATAAATTTAAAGAATTTGATAAGAAAAATTTTTGATAAATTGATAATTTTATTTTTCAAAAAATTTCATTGACAAGTTTAATTAATTTTTTTTTATCTGTAAATATCTTCGACAGTTTCTTTAATAGTTTCTCTATAAGCCCTTTTAGCTTTATTAGCGCCTAATTGTACTTTTTCTATTGCTTTTTCAAAATCAGCTTGAGAAATTTTAACCTTTTTATATGAATCAGGATCTTGGGTATCTATATTATCGTCAATAACACTTCTGCGAATGGCCAAAAGTGTGGCTTCTTCGCAGATTGCTTTTATATCCGCTCCTGTATTTCCTTCTAACCTTTCTGCTAATTTTTCAATATCAATATTATTATCTATCGGACGATTAGCGAGGTGTATTTTAAATATCTTAATTCGAGATGTTTTATTTGGTAATGGAACTTCTATATGCCTTCCGAATCTTCCTGAACGCAGAATGGCAGGATCGAGAATATCGGGTCTATTTGTAGCCGCTATTAAAATAACATCTTTTAATTCTTCTAAACCATCCATTTCTGTTAAAAATTGCGCTACAACTTGTTCAATTACCCTTGAACTTGAGGATGTTGATCTTCTTGCTGCGATAGCATCAATTTCGTCAAAAAATATAATACAAGGAGCAGCTGTTCTTGCTTTTCGAAATACTTCTCTTACAGCTTTAGCACTTTCACCAACCCATTTTGATAGAAATTCAGGACCCTTTACTGAAATAAAATTTACTTCGGTTTCATGGGCAAGCGCTTTAGCCATTAATGTCTTACCAGTCCCAGGAAGACCAAATATTAAAATTCCATTAGGGGGTCTCGATTTCATGTGCTTATAGAACCCCGAGTACTTAAATGGCCATTCAATAATTTCTCTTAATTGCTGCTTTGCGTCTTCTAATCCGCCAATATCTTCCCAAGTTTCAATTGGTTGTGTAACGAATACTTCTCTTAATGCAGATGGCTCAATACTATTTAATGCTGTAATAAAATGTGTCATTTTGATTATTAATTTATTTAAAATTTCTTCTGGTATAGGTTTATCTAAGTCAATATTAGGTAGTATCTCCCTAATCGCAAGCATAGCTGCCTCTTTGCATAAAGATTTTATATCCGCACCAACAAAACCATGGGTTTTTTCAGCAATAAGATTTAGATCAATATCCTCATTTAAAGGCATTCCACGAGTATGGATCAATAAAACTTCATAGCGGCCTTTAGTATCAGGTACTTTAATTTCAATTTCTCTGTCAAAACGCCCTGGTCTTCTTAGTGCTATATCAATATTATTTACTTTATTCGTCGCACCAATGACTATGACTTCACCTCTCCCTTCTAAACCATCCATAAGAGATAAAAGTTGAGCCACAACTCTTGCTTCTACTTGACCTTTATTTTCATCCCTTTTATGAGCAATTGAATCTAATTCATCAAGAAAAATAATAGAGGGGGCGTTATTTTTTGCTTCTTCAAATCTATTTCGAAGATTTTCTTCACTTTGACCAAAAAATTTGCTCATTATTTCAGGTCCACTGATATTTATAAAATAGGCATCAGTCTCATAAGCTACTGCTTTTGCTAGTAATGTTTTACCTGTACCTGGAGCCCCATGGAGTAGAACTCCTTTTGGAGGATCAATTCCAATTCTTTCAAAAAGTTCAGGGTGTCTAATAGGTAGTTCAATCATTTCTCTAATCTTTTGAATCGCATCCTCTAAACCCCCTATATCCTCGTATGTTATTTTTCCCTGAATTTCTTGTAATCTCTGTTCTAAATCGCTAATTCCTTCATAGGTTATTTCTTTTTTTTTTATTTCGTTAATTTCTTGAGTTGATTTTTCACTAAATAATATTTTTGTATCAAGTTGAATTTTAACCGCTTCAGAATTAGGAGTGTAATCAACGACTACAAGGTCAATTCTGCGTGCCATAGCGTAGAAGCTTAAGCTATCTCCTTTTGTTATTGACCTATTTTCTAATTTTCTAGCTAAGGCTTGAGGATCTCGCGGGATTAATGAATTATCTAACCCAGTAAAGGTTATTGTATTGGCAATATCTACACTGATTTTTTTAATTTCAACAAGGTCATCAATTGAGGCTCCTAAATTTCGTCTTAGGGAGGGATCCATACGAATAATATTTTTTCCTTTATCTTCATTTTTTCCTGTTGACAAAGAAGCAACAGTTTTTTTATTTACTACGGGATGGATGATTTTAATTACATCACCTACCCTAAGATTTAAATTTGAAACTATCTCGGGGTCTATTCTTACAATACCTCTCCCTGCGTCTTCTTTGAATGCGTCTTTAATCCTTACTTTACTTACAATCCCATCAATATTCTCGACCATTTTATTCCCCTCTAAACTAATAAATCAATAAAAAAAAATTAAAAATTTAAGAATTTACATCTTAGATAACAATTTTTTAGCAACTTCGAACGCATATTTATAATCAAATACCTTTGTACCTTTAGTTTTTGTTGCTTCTTTTAATATTTCTCCCTCCGAATTTGCTTTTAAACGACCTAATGCTAATGCTCCGATTCCAAAAATTCCTGGATATATTTCTTCATTATCGTGTTTTGGTCTTATTCCTTCGATTCCATAAGGGGGAACTAAATTGATATCTACTACAATTTTCTTACCTTCTAACCTTTCCATTAGATCGCTTGATAAAATTTCAACACCAGCAGCAGCTAGAGACCAGATAATAAGCGCATCTTTAGCAACATCATATCTTTGTTCTTTTTCAGGCGCAAAAATCCCTTTAATCTCGGTTGCATCCTCCCCAGCTTCTTCGGTTACTTCTTTAGCAAGATTTTTTATAAATTCTTCGTTCGATTTATCCCAAGTTTCAACTAAAAATGTATTCAACCCTTCTTTTGCCGCTAGTATAGCAGCAATTCTGGCAACTGGGCCAGCCCCATAGATTACGACTTTTTTTCCTTTTAAATCACTAATTTTATGTATATTTTTAGCATCGTATAAAGTCTTAGCTACAACTGCAGAAGCTGTAGTATGAGAACCCCTTGGATCTATTATTACGGGACATTCAAATGGAGGTACTAAGGATTCAATAACTTTTTTAGCGATTTTTTCCCCTTCCTTTACATTAGATCCCCCAATAAAAAATGCTGTAGGTGCTTTAGGTTTACGTGAAAATATAGCATCCTGGACAAGTTTAGGAACTTGATCCGCTGTCATTCTACTTATTGGCACAACAATATCAAAACCAGCGTCGTAAGCCATGTTAATGTCAAACGGAGAAGCGTTATCATCCGTGTCAAAAAAATAACAAATCTTATCTGAGGTATCCTTTTTCTTTATTTTAATTGGCGTTAATTCTATTATTGATTTTTTCCCAAGAATACTTTCAATTTTACTTCCAATTTCATTATTTTGAGTAATTTTTCTCATCTCACATCGTTAATTAAATTATAAAATTCAAAGAAATTATAACTAAAAAAAAATTATTTAGATATCTCAACTTCTACTTCTTCATACTCTTTTTCGATTTCTGCGGTTTTAATAGTTCTTTTGATTTTAATCTGTTCTGTTTCAATGCCTAAATCGTTTGCTAACTTATCAAGGCCTTCAAAGTGCCTTAAATCGCAAATAAATAACCCCTTTAATTTTTTCCCTTTAATCTCCTTGGCAAGGTTTAAAGTATTCATCATCATCCAAGCCTCTCTAACTTTATATCGAATTTCATCTTCTTGTGAGTCATAATCTTTTTTGAGATATTCCTTCCATATAACTAATTGTTGGAAAAGTTCATCCTCGGAAGGAACACCACCTTTTTCTGTAATTATCTCTTTGATTCGCTCTTCAAGTGTTTGTAGCATATTTCTGTGTTCATCCAATGCAGCAGAAAGATAAAATTCCGCATTTTCAGAGATATCAGCATGTTTAAATCGAATTCCCCTCTTTTTGAATAAGGTTTTTAGAGGATCGTTAGGGTTTAACGGGTCATCCCAAAAATTAGGTTTTTCTTCTAAAGCAAAATCAGGTGAATATTTATCTATTAAATTATCAATGAGCTGAAGATATTCTTTGCTAATAAGATGTAAAGACCATAGCAAATCTTCTTTTTTTTCTTTAGGAACTTCGAACCACCAATCTATTGGAAACTCACTTTCTACCATGATAAGCTTTAGATGCTTATCTTTTAATGGTTTTAATTCTAATACTTCTGGCATTTTTTTTTAACTCCTTTTTTTTATTTAAAATATAATATTTTGAATTGTATGTTTTTTAGTATAGGATATTACTTTTACTCCCAAATCTCTTAGATTTGCTACTACTTGAGGGCAAATATCCTCGCAAATATCCTCTTGAACAAAATGTACAAAAGAAACAACTTCATTTTCAAAATGATTTGCAAAATCTAACATTTTTTTTACGATCCACTGTGGCCTTAGCTTTAAGCTTAAAAAAATCTCTTTTTCTTGAATTTCTTCGCTTAACATGTCGATCCAATTTTTTAGACTTTGTCCTTTGAAAGATTCTTTATCGCTCATATTGTCGTATTCTTCAAATAATTCATTTTGAAGTTCTTGTTTTTCAACAATTTCTTCGTAAAGATATCCCATTGCATAATCTGGAATATCTACTTGAATATAAGGTATTCCTAGTTTATCTAATGTTTGTGCAAAAGGTGTTTTCTTAAATTCCTTCATATCTACTTGAAAATCTACGGTAACAAAATTAACATCTTTCTTTTTAAGAAAATCGGTTAATTTTGACGTATCTTTATTTTGAAAATACCTGCCATTTTCTTTTGAGGACATATACGCTATTATTTTTTTATTTTTTACTGGTTTCAATTCCAAAACTTCCATATAATAATACACCTCTTTTATTTCAACTTTTTAAAAAAGTATTTACCTAATTGAATTGTCATAAGCTTAAAATATAAAGAATTTGACAAGATAATTTTTTAACATATTGATAAGGAATATTGTCAAAATTTTTATCTAAACAATTTTTTTAGTTAATTGAAAATCGTTATTTTTATTTATGAAATTCGTGGGTCACATGATCAAGTTCTAACACATTTATATATT
>JABUBM010000033.1_pt1 | contig 29561 bp, 29 predicted proteins | sample 7240321 | NCBI WGS metagenome assembly JABUBM01 (sample SAMN07256344, study PRJNA390944) | subsurface metagenome | isolation source: Methane hydrate marine sediment | place: Pacific Ocean: Eastern North Pacific, ODP site 1244 | collected 2002
GGTACGATTAACAGGAACATTAGCGAGAATTTTAAAAGATAAAAAAGCTCATTATGGTATTGCTAATGCTTGTGTTGGTGGTGGACAAGGCGTAGCAACAATAATAGAAAACTTAGAAGCTTAAATAAAATTTATTTTTAAAATTTTAATTAAAAAAATTTTATTGAAAACATAGTTTTTATTCTATAAAATAAAGGTTAAAAGATTTTTTAAAAGCATGTTTAAATCTGATGTGATTCTCGAGCGATTATTTCGTTTTGTAATTCTTTCCCTATAGCATTGAAGTAAGCATTATAACCCGTAATTCGAACTAAGAGATTATTATAATTTTCTGGATGTTTTTGAGCGTCTTTTAGCATTTCTACATCAAGCATGTTTACTTGCAAGCATGTACCACCATTTTCAACATAACCTTTCAAATAAGATTTAAATTTTTCTTTATGTTCTGGGCTTTTCAGTATTGTTGGATTAAAAGTAATCGTATGACTACTTCCGTTAGGTAAGTAATTAATATATTCTCCACTTTCCGTTTTACCCCCCAGAACCACACCTACAGAATTTGTTACGGCGGTTGGTCCTTTAAGATCTGCTCCATTTGAAGGACAAATTGCGTTAGATAGAAATGTCCCCTTATATCGGCCGTTTGGGGTAGCAACTGTAAAACTAGCGTCAGCACCCGCCCAATAATTCCAAGATAACATCCCTGGTCTAAATTGAAAATTCGTAGATGTTTTGTACTTCCAAGTTTCGTCAGACCATACTTTCATTATCTTTCTTGCCAGCTCGTCAGCATCGTCAACATCATTTCCGTATTTAGGTGCTTTATTTTTTAACATCGTTTGGATAACAGCAAATTCTTCCCCCTCGAAATCGTTAATGAGAGCATCCTTAATTTGAGTAATTGTGTATTTATTATCATCGTAGATAAATTTCTTAATTGCTAGTAAAGAATCGACTGTTGTTGCAAATCCAACACCCTCAACGGTTATAAACCTCAATTCTGGACCGCCTCTTCTAATATCTAATCCTTTTTCAATACACCCTCGAACTAAAGTGGATAAATATGGCGTGGGAAAGAATTCAGCTCTAAGATCTTCGGTTAAATTATATGTATCTACAGTATATTTAATAAGAAATTCAATTTGTTTTTTCCAAGCGTTCCAAAAATCTTCCCAAGTCTGAAGGATATCAGGGTTTCCCGTTTTTGGTCCTATCTGTTGTCCAGTTTTAGTAACTACATCATTGCCAGGCATATTCTTTCCGTTCCAAAGAGTCAATTCAATGCTTTTTGTTAAATTTGGGTTGCAGTTTACAGTACCGGATCGATCGTTTCCTTGCATCGTATTTTCTAAGCATCCAACACAAGCGTAATCCCAAGCATCTTCGGGCGAGATTCCTTCTGTTATCATTCCAGCAATGCTCCTTTCGTCGAAATTTATGAGGAATGGTGCTCCTTGCGATCGAGACACCATATCAACTATAATATTCAATAACTTCTCTGGTGAATTTCGATGCAGTCGAACATTAGGTTTTGGTTCTAAAATAGGTGACCATTCGTCTACGACTTCCAAAATAGTATAAGTTAATTCGTTGGTTAAGTCTTCCCCGTTAGGTCCGCACCCACTAAGCGTCATCAATTGTCCAAAGGACGAAGTTATACCTTGCTTTCCTACTATGATTTGGGCATCGTACGCAGAGTTGCAATGAAACCAGAAACTTCCTAAAATGTCTTTCGCAAACTCCTTTGAAATAGTTTTCTCATCAACAACATCTTTTTTATATAAATGCCAAAGATGCAGATCTGTCCGACCAAAAGAGGTACCTGGCCCAGGATATGATTCTTCTGCCATGATTGACATATGGGTTAACCAAATTGCTTGAACTCCCTGCCAAAATGTTTCTGCCGGTTCCCAAGGGACTTTTTCGAGATTTTTAGCCATTTGTTCGAGTTCTTCTACTCTCTCTGACGATGACGCAGTTTCTTTAAGCCCTCTACATTCTTCGGCGTACTTCATCGCTAATTTTCTTGGGACTTCCGCAGCTTTCATCATTGCTCGTAATTCTTGACCTTTAGGACCCTTTTTCTCGCGTTCGTTTAATTGGTCGTATTGTGTTTCTGCTTTTTCGTAAATGTACTTAAAGCCTTTGTTAATTATTGTTTCGTGATCTGGGATGAGATGACCACTCGTAGCCCCCAAATTTCCGAATCCAGACTTATGGAATTTATAAAATTTATGTCGGACGCTTAAATTCTTTTTCCAGTATTTTTTAGTTTCTTTTTTTGTTAAACAGTTACTTAGTTGAGTGTTAAATCGACCACCTGCAATTAAATCGTTCTCAGAAATAATTTCTTGAGGAACATAATTAAGTATAACCTCTTCAAAAAAGCGTATCCTACGCTCGGGTAAGGATAACTCCCAGAAATTTTCGGGTAATTTAACAGGTAATGCCATGGATCTTAAAGACCCCTCAAAAACTCCCTTTCCCTTATTACCAATGTAGAAGTGAACTTCGGGGGCGACATAATAATCTGTTTCGTTCCATATCATATCCCAATCAGTCCCTGTAGTAAACGGCATGTATTGATTGTTCCATTCGCGCTTAACACCCTTAAAGTAATAGTCTCTTAACCACTTTGACCTTGGAGATAAATGATGAGGTTCAGCTATATTATACTTCGATACTTCTTTCTTAACTTTGGATTTATTATCTAAATCACTCATTTTTGATGGCTCTTTAGAATTTTTTATAATTAAAAAATGTAAAGTTTAACTTTTCGGTAATCCTTGTTTAAAGTTAATTCAAACTCAATTATAAATTTTCAAGTTATTTCATATAAGAGGGCATTTAAATTATATCTTACACATTTCAATTTAGGTTATTTTTAATTTCCTTTAGTAATTTCAATAAATTTATTAATTTATTTTACACAAATATCATTAAGACTCCAAAAGAATGTAATATTTATTTTAAATTTAAGATTGAAATTTTCTGTTCTAATATAAAATAGAAAAAAGTTTTAATTAAATTACAAACCATTAAAATATAAGAAAGGTATAAGGTTTTGTCAAATGGAATTAAAAGAGTATAAATGTGAGGTTTTAATAATAGGTGCAGGCCCAGCGGGATTAAGTGCGGGAGTTTATTGTGGTAGAGCAAACAGAAGCACTATTATATTAGACGGAAAAGAGCCTTCTGCTTTAGAGAAAACGAAAGAAATAAAAAATTGGTTGGGAGAGGCAGATATTGGAGGGTTAGAGCTTCTAAAAAAGTTTAGGAAACACGCTGAAAGCTTCGATAATGTCGAAATTATAAAAGGAGATGTCATCGCACTAATGTTAGGTATGGGCATGAATATGGTCTCAACTAGAAATGCAAATATTACTGCTGATGTTGTATTAATCGCCACTGGCACGGGAGTAAGGAAAGAAATAATTAAAGGAGAAAGTGGATTAATTGGTTTTGGCGTGTCTTATTGTGCGTTATGTGATGGTCCATTATTTAAAGAGAGAAACGTCTATTTATATGGTTCGGACGAAGAAGTTTTGGAAGACGCGCTTGCTCTTGATCAAATGGGTTGTATAACACACATCATTACTAATGTAGGATTTAACGATTTACCTGAATTAGCTACTGAAGTTAAAGAAAAAGGAATCGAAATTATTGACAATATGGAAATCGTTGAAGCTATCTCGGATTCCGATGGTATAATCCAGAAAATTTTGTGCAAAACAACAAAACCAGAGCATGAAGATCAAGAAATAAAAGAGTACGAATTAGCTTGTCTATTCATCTTATCGCACATACCTTCTAATTCGATATTTAAAAAAGCGGGAGTAGAATTGGATGAGAATGGTAATGTCGCTGCTGACGAGCATCAACAAACAAATATTCAAGGAGTATATGCCGCTGGAGATGTAACTGGAGGCCTATTTCAAGTAGTTTTTGCTGCGGCAGAAGGCGCGCGTGCAGGGATAAACGCTTGTAAATACCTACGAAAAACAAAGAAAGAATAAAATTTTACTATAGTATTTTATAAGAAAAATTGCATTTTTCATTAAAACTGCCTTTGGTATAGTTTTTCTTTCTCATTTTCTATCTCTTGTTTGCGTTCTTTAGAGATTTCTTCAATGATCTTGATGCCTGTTTCCATATCTAATATTGATTGTAGTTTCTTTTCTGAGAGATATGGTAATATTTTTATTCCTTCTAAAGGGTGATCAATAATTATCACTTTATCACCATCTTTCCATCCGTATTTTTTCCGCATTTCTGATGGGATTGTTATTCTTCCGTGATTGCTAATCTTAACTATTGTCATGTGTTATACATAAAAAGTAAAGAATTTAAATTTGCTCAGATAATATCTTCAAGGCTTTTTTTTCAAATATCCATATTTCTTTCTTATCAATATTCTATTAATGATATAAAAAATAAGGAATAATATAAAAAAGCAATAGATATTTATAGGAAAATTTACACACTAAGTGTGGAGATAATAATGGCACGTGTATCGGTTGATAAGGAACTTTTAATGAGTTTACTTGATTTTAAATTAAACCATCTTAAAGAAGAGATAGATCGAATATTAAGTAAGTGGAATTATATGTCTTCTACTGAATTTTTAAAACACGCTAAAGATGGAACACTCTCAGAAGCAGAAATGGATGCTATTGAAATGAAAAATCTCAATGACGAACATGAACGAGTGTTAGGTGAAAAAACGAGCTTTATTGGGGAGTAATGTCTGCAATATCTAAATTATTAGAAGCAAAAGCAATTTTCGAGCAACTTTTTGATAAGGAAATTAATATACTACAAATAAATTTAATTTCTTAAAGTTCTTTCAGAAATATAAGAAGGAAAAACAAAAAAAATGATATGGATGAAAACCGAGGATAAGTTACAAAAAATCAAGTTTGAAGAAATTCAGGAACCCGAAGATTTCTATATTATATCTGATAGTGAAGATCTTGTCTTAAATTCGAAAGAGGCTGTGGAATTATTGCTAGATGAATTAGAATCAGTAGAATATGATGAAGATTTAGCTAATTTTTATTCAAAATTTCATAATGAAATTGATGACCGTACAAAAGTATAAAAAATGAAAATTCTATAAAGCTAAATGACTGTAGTTAAACCTATTTTTGAAAAAATTGAATTAGATTTTAGCTTTAAAGAATACACATTTCATTCTGGAATTAATGAGCTGGATGAATTTTTTTATGAATATTCAAGTAAATTTATTAAATATGGTTATTCTCAAATTTACATTCTAAGGGAAGCTGAGACCCCTGATGTAATGGGATTTTTTTCTCTCTCAAGTTCTACAATACGATGGGAAGAGTCTTTAGGAATTGAAAAAATGACTAGATATGTTCCAGGTATTTTATTGGGAATGTTTGCAATTGATGAAAGATTTCGAAGAAAAAAATTTGGTTCAGACTTAATAAAAAAAGTAATAAATATTGCTTTAAAATTCTCAAAAGAAGTTGGATGTCGATGTGTATTTGTTGATTCATTGATTAAACCAGAAACAATAAACTTTTATTTAAATATGGGCTTCAAATTTGTTGATATACCTCTTGGAAAAATGATTTTTGAAAAATTAGCGAATAACGAGAAGATAAAGAGAAAAACTATTAAGATGTATTTTGACTTATATAAAATACAAAAATAATATATAATATCATTTAAATTAGAATTCTAAAGCATTTTTATAATGTTTAAGTAAAAACTTGGATTTTCTAAGGATGTATATACATTGTATATACAACTTGGTAATACAGAGATATTACATAGATATTACACCATATTATGTAATATCACGATACTATTTCTTTCATTATGGTTAATTATAAGGTTTCAGATTTTATCGAAGATTTTTTGATTTCGAAAGAAGTAGAAGAAGGGTGTGCGCCATCTACCATTAAAGCGTATCGGTACGATCTTGAAAAGTTTATTAACCTTGTAGAAGATGTTGACCTTGAATCGCCAGTTTTGAGACAAAAAATAAGGCTCTTTTTAAAAAAACTGAAAGATTTAGATTATTCAAAAAAGGGTATAAGTAGAAAAATCGCGTCGTTAAGATCGTTTTTTAAGTTTTTAACTTTAAATGAATTTATCACTAAAAACCCTATGGCAACAATTAAATCTCCAAAAATCAAACTAGAAGAGAGTCTCCCTAAATTTCTGGATGTTTCTGACATTGAAGTTATTTTTAACAAGCTGAACGATTGGAGGCTATTTAATTCAAGAAAGAGTCTAAGATATTACTTAACTGTGAGATTGTTATATTCCACTATGGCTCGTGTAAGCGAATTGTGTGACATTAAAATTAGAGATATCGATTTCAAGAATGGATATATAAGGTTAAAAGGGAAAGGGGGTAAAGAAAGGATTGTTCCCGTCGATCAAAAGACTTTAGAGCTTTTTAAGGAACATTTAAAAAATCGGATATCTTATAGTTCTGAAGATTATTTATTGGTTAATACAAGAAATCAAAAATTAAATCCTCGCGTTGTTCAGGCTGATATAAAATTGATAAAAGAGAAGTGTGGATTTCCAGATTCAAAGATTATTACGCCCCACATATTTAGACATACTGGAGCGACGCATCTTAGGCGTTCTGGGATGGATATTAGTGAATTACAGGACATTTTAGGCCATAGCTCTCCAAATACTACCCGAATCTATGCAAAGAACGATATTACTAAATTAAAGCAATCGTATTCAACGATGCATCCATTAAATAATAATGATTTGAAACTGTAAAAACCAAGTTTTTAATAATATACTTTTTTATCATAGACTTGATTATCTAATAATCTTTTAATAAAAACTTAAAAGTATAAGAAAGTTTAAACTTAATTTGTTCTATATTTACTTATACATTATTAATAGTTAATCATAGACAAGGATAGTTAATCATGGACGAGGATGAATTTCGAAAACAATTCATGACGAAATCAGTATTTAAGAAAGCAAGCTCGCTTGATATGAGTTATGTACCCGAAAAGTTATATTGTCGAGACGAGGTCATTAAAAGCTTAATATATAACTTTAGAAGAATTCTTGAAGAAAAAGAGCAGCCTACGATCAGTTGCTTGATTTTAGGAAAAGGTGGGGTTGGAAAAACGGTTACAGCAAGATATTTCGGTAGAAATTTTAAGACTATTGCCTTAGAAAAAGATGTTAATATTTTTGTTGAATATTTTAATTGTATAAATTTTCGCTCAAAAAGTAAAATTGTACGAGAACTTTTGGCTAAATATACTCACGGATCTGGACGCGGTTTTAGCGACGACGAAGCACTCAAATTAATATTAACACAGTTAATAAGAGAAAAAGGTTATATGTTATTAGTTATCGACGAAATTCACCTATTAAAAACCGACGAAATTTTAGCTTTTTTAGATATTGCCGAAACATATGGACATCAAAACGCTAAACTCTCGATTTTATTAATATCTCGTAACAGAGACTGGATGAGGATTGAGACGGAAAGGATTTTAAGTCGATTAAACGAAAAGGTTATTCTTAAACCCTACAATTTTGAGGAGGCAAAACAAATTTTAGAATATAGAAGCGAGGAGGCGTTTAAAGAGTATGTTGTCAGTGATGACATTTTAAATATGGTTAGTCAAATTGTTGCTGATCACGAGAATATGCGTCATGGAATTGAGATTTTGAGAAAAAGTGGGCTCTACGCAGATAAAAATAACTTATCTAGCGTAAATGCTGAGATTATTAGAGAAGCTTCAAATGAAGTTTACCCCACTTTTAGAGCAGATATTATTGATCAATTAAACGATCAAGAGCTTCTGGCGCTATATGGGATAGCTAGGTCTTTAATTAACCATAAGGAACCATTCACTTTAGTTGATGATGCTTTCGAAGAATATCAAATAATATGCGAAACTTATTCAATAGAACCACATGTAAAAATGAGTTTTAGGAAATATATACGGCAACTAAATCAATTAGAAATTATTTCTTCGAAAACTGTAAGAATTGAGGAAGCAGAAAGAGGTCGACATCTTGAAATTACTTTGTTAGATATTCCAGCAGTTAAATTAGAAGAATTTTTAATAGATATTTTTAACAGAAAGTTTGATTAATAAATCTTTTTATTTGTAAAAGTTGGACAATTTTGATAAATCCTTTCGCCTTTTTGAGTTAAAAAATATACTCAAGAATTAATTTAATAAGAAATATTCATCTTGGAGAATTTGAATTAACTCAAAGGATTTTTTATATGTGTTAAATTAATCAATTAATTAATAGTTTTTTTTTTCTTCCTTTGACTTTGAGTACCAATCCAACCAATCCTTGCGTCGGTTTTTTGCTTTCTGTACTTCATCAGTTTCTAATCCCCGTTCATTTCGTATCTTATGCCAAAATTGATCTAATTCGTAACGAGATAATGACAATCCACATGAACTACATACCATAAGACGATTGTCGGGATTGTATTTCATGTTACCAGCGCATTCTGGACAACGAGCCATATTCTTTTCTTTCTATTTTTTTTTCTCTTGTAATATTAGAATTAAACACCGTTAAAATAATTATGGTTAACCTTAAACTCCAAATTTATTTTAAATGTTGTATTAATCTAATAAAAATCATTAAATTAGTCATTTATTAGCATAATATTTGTAAAAGTGGTATTTTTGAAATCAGATGTCTATTACCTTACAGCACGAACACACACTCATGAAGAGAGTTTAAGTAAAGTTAAAGGTCCTTTAGCACTAGATAAAATCGGATTTAAGAGCAAAGTGAATAAAGGAGATAAAGTTGTAATCAAAACACACTTCGGAGCTTTAGAGAACGTTAGATATTTACGTCCTAGTTATATTAGATTTCTATGCGATTATGTAAAGGGTTTAAAAGCAGTTCCATCTGTAGCAGAATCGTGCGGTTGGGGGGCTCCAGAGGCGTTTACAGGGGCCCATACGGAATACAGTGGTCGTGCAACAGAAAAGGAATATTTAAAAATAGCTAAAATGCATGGATTTACCGATGAAACCATGGGAGCAAAAATTTTGATGCTTGATGGTAGCGTTGGTACCGATATAGCGATACAAGGTATTAATGGTAAGCGATTTAAAGAAATATTAGTTGCGGGTAGATTGAGAGAATTTGACCACATGATATTAGCTACACATTTTAAAGGGCATGCTGGAGCGGGATTTGGTGGTGCTATAAAGAATTTAGGTATTGGGTGCGTAAGCAAAGGAGGTAAAGTTCAAGCGCATGTTGGCAAAAAATTTGAATTTAATTACGACGCACCAATTTCTGATTACGAAGATTGTTTGAAAATTTGTCCTACAAATGCCTTAACGGAAGGAACAGGCGGTAAATTAAAGCGCGATGAGAATAAATGTAGATACTGTTATATGTGTAAATCAGTCTGTAAAAATAACGTAATAGATACTGGAGCATCAACGCGGGAGGAGTTTATAACTCAGATGGTAGATAACGCTGCGGGTGTTGTTGATTATTTTGGAAAGGATAAAATATTTTATATCAATTATGTTATTGATGTAACGTGGCAATGTGATTGTACAGGTGGTTCCGATATTCCATTTGTAAGCGATATTGGTGTTTTATCCTCACTGGATCCCGTTGCTATAGATCAAGTTGCCATTGATTTAATTCATTCTTCTTTAATGAACCCTCATTCAATTTTAGGTGATGTTAAAAATATATCTAAAGATAACACACATGAATGGTTTTCATATGTACCTAGATTTGATCCGGAAACACACGAATTGGACTTAAATTTTAATGGAAAAGAATCTAAACACTGGGAATTACAATTGAAAGCAGCAGAAGATATTGGATTAGGGTCTAAGGACTATAATTTAGTTGAAGTGAAAGTAGAAAGTAAGAAAAAGAATTAATTTTATTTTTATAAAAAGCATTCTATACTTTAATCATTAATAGAATTATCTTAAATTTAATACAGATAACAAATGGGTGTAATTATATGTCTAAACAAACTAAAGAAAGGATAAATTGGAGTATAAAAGGAGTATGGTACGAAGCATGTGCTGCGGAAGGTCATTGTCCGATGTATTTCGGTAGAAACATGGAATCTCCTTGTAAATCATTTCAATTATTTCAAATTAATGAAGGTAAATTTCAAGATGTTGATGTCGGGGGAGTATTAGCAATTAATGTAGTTGATTTATTTTCTCCAAAGGCTGCCGATTTGATGGCGAAAGGTGGAGAAGGAGGAATATATTTTAGTAAAGATACATCTGAAGAACAAAGAAAATATTTAGAACCTTTTATTGTTAATAATATTCCTGGTGGCTTATTAGTGAGAAAAGTTTTGGGAATTAAATATGTCGATATAACTTTAGAGCAAGAAGGCAATACTTATAAAATTAAGATGCCCTATGGAGAAATGAATCTCTCGTTGGCACCAGGAGGGGATGGAAAGAATCCTCAACGTATAGAAAACTCTTTATTTAGTATGATGTTTTCTGATATTAAGATTTGTAACACTCACTCTTGGAAATACAACGATTTTGGAAAGAATTGGGAATTTACAAATAGAAGTGGTGCAATAGCAGACTTTAATCTACAAGGCAAATCCAGAAAATTTTTTTAATAGATCATTGACAATAGAAGGAATTATATCATCTGGAGTTTCTCTCCCTGACGGAAAGGTAATTAAAACTTAAAAATAATTTACGAATTCCTAATTAAAAACTTTTTTATCATTAATTAGGTTAAATTAAATTAAGGATATGCTTAAACTTTCTCGTTAAATTTAAAGGTGAAATAATGAAACCATTTTTAACCCTTGAAGAAGTAAGAAATGCTATTATAGGACAGAATTTTATTTTCCAGACTCCTTATGGAATGCGTTTACTCACATATGCTGATTATACTGCATCTGGTAGATCTCTTAAATTTATTGAGCAATTTTTAATCAAAATTCAACGGGAATATGCCAATACTCACACAGAGGACGATGTAACTGGTCGTCATATGACGGAAATCTTACATCAAGCGGAAACTATAATAAAAAAAGCTTTTAATGCAGAGAAAAATTGCAGAATTATAGCCACGGGTACAGGTGCAACGGGAGCGATATCCAAGTTCCATGAAATTATAGGTATACATCTACCTCCAGCAACGAGAAATCTTGTTCTTTCAATATTAGACAATTCATCTGAGGAAAATGTTATAGATCAAAATTTGAGAAAGAAACTTGAACTAGAAATTAATCGATTGAAACCCGTTGTTTTTATTGGTCCTTATGAACATCATTCTAACGATATAATGTGGCGAGAAGCTATTGCGGAAGTTGTAACCATTCAACTTACTTCCGATGGTTATATTGACTTAAAGGATTTAGAAAGTCAAGTTTCAGATGCAAAGTATAAAAAAAGGTTAAAAATCGGGTCTTTTTCAGCAGCATCGAATGTTACTGGCTTAAAATCTCCAGTTTATGAAATTGCTCGTATAATGCATAAATATGGTGGTTTAGTTTGTTTTGATTTCGCCGCTAGTGCTCCCTATGTAAAAATTAATATGAATAATGATTCTGATACTTTTTTTGATGCAATTTTTATATCGCCTTACAAATTCGTGGGAGGTCCAGGATCGTCAGGAATCTTAGTCTTTAACGAACGAGTTTACAATCTTGAGCTCTCTCCAACCTCTGCCGGAGGTGGAACTGTTGATTTTGTTAGTTCAACCACAGTGGATTATTTAAAAGATATTGAATCTAGAGAAAAATCGGGTACTCCCGGAGTCTTGCAAACAATTAAAGCCGCATTAGTTATTGATCTAAAGGATGCTATTGGAATTGATAATATTGAATCGAAAGAATTAGAGTATACAACCCGAGCTTTGGAGCGATTATCTAAACATTCAAAAATCAAAATTCTTGGTCCAATCGACCCAGAAAATCGCATCTCTATTGTGTCTTTTATGATCAAACAGGGAGATAAGTATTTACATCCAAAATTCATCACTAAACTGCTCAACGATTTGTTTGGAATTCAAAGTCGTGCTGGCTGCATGTGTGCTGGACCATACGGACACTCATTGCTCAACATTAATGAAGAACAATCTCAAAGATTCCGAAAAATTGGTCAACAAGGTAAACTCGGAATTAGACCAGGATGGTGCCGCGTTAATTTCCACTATCTATTTTCCGAGATAGAGTTCAAATTTATCTGTCAAGCGATTGAATTTATCGCAGATTATGGATATCTATTTCTTCTAAAATATTCTTTTAACATTAATTCGGGAGTATGGACACATCTCAATTTCAAAGATACGATCTTATACAACAAACCAGACATTAAATCAGTACTCACAACAAATTTAAGAGGTTGTTTTGACGAGGAATTTATTGATCGAAATGTAGAATTTACTAAATATTTGAACGATGCTAGAAAACTTGTCAAAACACTCGGAGATGAAATTGAATATCGTCAGTTTGATGATCCTGAGGCCGAAGAACTAAGATGGTTTAATTTTATACATATAAATAAATAAAAGCTGGATTTATAGGAAAAGGTTTTACTCTTTATACTTTTTGCGACAAGATAAATAATTCATTATAAAAAAAAAGATATATTTAAAAAAAGATTTTATCTATAAATATAATAAATAGTAAATAGGGAAAATAAATTGATTATAGATGCACACTGCCATATTTGGGATAAATCCATCATAAGTGGAGGTTTTAAGAAGTTAATTGATGATGGAGCTAAGCAAATGGGTTTATCAGATCCTTCAACGTTATATGATGGATCAATAGAAAGATTGATTAGAGAGATGGAAGAAGCAGGAATTGATAAAACGGTTTTACTAGCATTAGATGGCCATATTGCTTTTACAGCTAATTTAACTTATAAAGATTACAATGATTATGTTGCAAATATCGTTAATGAATATCCCGATAAATTTATAGGATTTGCTGGAATTGATCCTAGAAGAGGTAAAGAAGCTATTCAAGAACTTGAAAGGTGTATAGAAGAATTGGGATTGAAAGGTCTAAAACTTTGGCCGCTAACTGGATTTTATCCAGATGATCTAAATTTTTACTCCTTTTATAAGCGCGTACAAGAATTGGAGATTCCTGTTCTGATGCATACAGGGTCAGGACCGCCAGGTACATACATAAAATATTGCCAACCAATTTATGTTGATAAAGTTGCTATAGATTTTCCCGATATGAAAATAATTATGGCTCATATGGGAGAACCTTTTACAAATCAAGCTATATCGATTGCTAGCAAGAATTTTAACGTTTATCTTGACATCTCTGCTTGGGAGCCTGTCTTAAAAAGGGTTCCTGCCGCCTTTATTCAAACGCTTTTTCAAGCGAAATCAGCATGTGGTATTGATAATATACTTTTCGGTTCAGATTGGCCTCTTTTTGTTTCATTCTTATCTCTTAAGGATTGGGTAAAAGGGATTAGAAAATTAAAAATACCTCCTCCTCTCAAACTAATGGGATTAACAGACTTTACTGAAGAAGATAAAGACAAAATTCTTGGAATAAATGCTGCTAAAGTGCTGGGATTATAAAAAAAGTAATAATAAAAATTTTATTTTTTTGTTTTTAAGAAGAATTAAGAAGAAACATTCAAATTATTAAACGCCATATATGGGAAGAGAACATTTTCGGAAAACTCTCGCTCTTTAGATATATATAAGCAATTTTTTACCATTTCAAGTACGTTGCCACTAACATTTCCTAGTTTAATTGGGTTTTGAAACTCGCCGCTTTTAATGTAATATCCATTTCTAATTTCCGCTCCAAAATTACCTGATATATTGTCCGGATGTAGCCAAGAAAACTGTTCGATGTAATACCCCTCCTTAACATTTGAAATCATCTCCTCTAAGGAAATATCTCCCGGTAATATTTTTAAATTACTGTTGCCATTAACTACCGTGCCATTTTCTGCTCTTTTGGCATTTCCTGTTGATTGCACATTGTCTAAAATTGCATATTTCTGATTGTACAACCTGTTTCGAAAAACCCCGTTCTTTAAGACTTCTGTTTCCTGTTGAGGGTTTCCTTCTGAATCCCATGAATTTGAACTAAGACCTCCATCTAACAACCCATCGTCGATTAATGTGATGTTATCGCTTGCAACTTTGTCTCCAATATTATAGCGAGAAACTTTTTCAAAATGAGCTAAAGCGAGCGCATGGAATCCAATCACGGGATTAATTGCCGCTCTTAAGACGGATGGTGAAAATATTACAATAGCGTCATTGGCTGGTTTAGGTTCTTCTGCTCTTAATGTATCTTTTGCTCTTCTTGCCCAATTGTTCACTCTTTCGTTAAATTTTAAATGTTCTTTCTCTTTATAATATCCAACTTCCCAAAACTCAGATAACTCCCCATTTTCTTGTGCCTTTAACGCAAATTCAACAAAGAAGAAGGTTTTCTTAGAATTTAAATTTAAGGCATTGCTATTTCTCAAGAAGCTATGATAGCTATGAATTCTAAAGCGTCCAAAAGTAGTCTTTACATCTTTTTGCTGGGACGCCTCTGATATTAACTCCTCTGCTAAATCTTTCTTAATTGCTATGGGATCGTCTAAGATTTTTTTATCTGCTGTATTTAGATCTGATATCTGTGTCTTTCCAGGAAAAAAATACTTGGTACTTGAATTAAATTTTGATAAAATAGCACAAATATCGATATTTTTATCAATTTGTCCTTTATCCAGAGAATTTCCCTTAATTACACCTATACCAGTTTTATCTTTTTTTTGAGAAAGAATCCGTATAAAATATTCAAAGTCTCTTATTTCTCGTTCATTATCTGCTTGATTTTTCAAGAAAATAGTCTCGTAAATATTCTTCTCCACAAGATATATCTCGTATTCTTCGATGTTCTTTGAGTTCAATCCTTTTTCAATTAAATCCAATCTTTCGTTTGACATTTTTTCTCTCACCCCGGACTCACCAATGCGTTTTTAACTCTAATATAACTACCACCAGAAGTAACGGGAACGAAATCTTCACTACCTTTTCCACATGTCCCGCCATCAAGTTTCGTAGGGTCCTTACTTACAGCATCGATATTCTTTAATAATTCAAGAACATCTCCGCTTAGAGCTGTAGCCTTCAAAATTTTTGTTTTTTCCCCATTTTCAATTAGATACGCTTTTTTTGATGTACATTGCATGCCTCCGCCTAGAGGGTCTTCCATTCCAAAAAACCCATGAACCAACATTATTCCTTCGTTGGTTTCTGAGATCATTTCATTCAGATCATAATCACCAAGACCGAAATAAGTATTTGACATTCTAACATTGATAGGATGGGCGAAACTTTCTCGTCTTCCATTTCCTTGAGGGATGGCGCTCAAATCTGAGGCAGATCTCCTGTCATATATGAAATTTTTCAATATACCATTTTCTACTAAAACATTGTTACCTGCTTTTATTCCTTCGTCATCAAAAAAGTAAGAACCTAATTTTTTCTTTAACGATGGTGTGTCGTAGATCGAGCAGATATCGGAAGCAACTTGCTTATTTAAGTGTTGTTTTAAATAGCTTCGATCTCTTAATATTTGATCTGCTTCCAAACCATGTCCAAAGCTTTCATGAGCAATCAATCCCGCCATTGGGGGGTCTAAAATAATTGTTCGTCTTCCTGCTGGGGGTAATTCAGCTTTCAACATTTCAAGAGAGTTTTTAACCGTTTTTTCTAATAATTCATGATCAAATAAATCAAAAATTTCATATCCAATCTCTCCAGTAATAACCGAATAATCATAATCAACAACAGATCCTTCTTTAGCAATAGGTACAACCATAATTCGCATGCGCGGAATTACTTGTCTCAATTTACATCCTTCATTATTGACGAAAATTCGCTCAATTAAGAGTTCCAAGTACTTTACTTGAACATTAATAATTCTCTCGTCATAATTCTTGATATAACCATAAATTTCCCTTACTTTCTTGATTTTATCCTCTATAGGTATGTTCGAAGGATCGATTTTAGGCTTAATCTCTTTGTTTAATTCCCAACCTTCGAATTCAGCTATTGCATCTCCCTTTTTGGTCAATTTTGGGATCTTATTTTTAATAACGCCAATATCAGAACTCTCTTCAATTGCTATTTCTTTCCATATTCCTGAAAATGTACGAGCAACTATACCCGATTTTTTAGTATTAACTGAAAAGTTTTCAGAGGAGGGAGTTTTTACTATGGTTGTAGACGAAACCGAATCGTACAAGATGTCAAAATATTGATCACTACGATTATAGTGGTTCGTAATTTCTTCAAATTCAGAAAAAATTTCTTCGTAAGATTTGTCACTCACATATTTCACCAAAGTTTTAAAATTTAAGTTAGAACTAAGTTAATTTTATAAAAAATTATAGTAAAATAATATGTCTAACAATATATAGGTTTAGATGTTATATTCCATTAAAGTTATCTCATTTAATATCCAAAATATCTTTGATTAACTCTTTTTTATTTTCCAAATCAGCTTGTCTTGATATCATAATCCTTTGCGCTTGTGGACTTCCTGCTCCGTGCATTGATTCCGTCCGATAGCTAACAGAAGCCACGCCCATTGTTAGATTTTCAATAAATCTTAGAACTTTATATCTATCCTCAACGCATGTTTCTTCACATGTATTAAGATATTTCTTAATTAAACTCCCAATTTCCTCCGACTTAAAGTCCGCTTCAGAGGGCATTGTACAGATTAGCCCCCCAGCTAAATCTTCAGCAAGCCGCCCTATTTCGTATGGAAAACGAGTAACATTTAATTTGCATACATTTGCCAAAAGCATATCCATTTCAAAGTTTCCTGCTTCCCGTTGGAAACCTAACGAACTGCAAGCAATACCACAACTATATAGTGTTTCGTTTAAATGGACCATTTCCACAATTTTATCTCGTATATGAGACGACTTTTCGGTTCCATTGTATTCAGTAATCAACGATGACGCACCGATGAGTACATCGCCTACACCAACTTTACATCCACCATAAGACTGCCGATGGAAACCAGCAAACCTATTAACTAATTTACCTGCAAACTCTATTTCTCCCTTCATAAATATTTGATCATTTGGTATAAACACATTATCAAATATTACAAATATTTCCTGGCCGCCATACTTGAAGTTTCCAATGTCTAATTTACCGGGTTCCATTTTTCTAGTGTCACACGACTGCCTTCCATATACTAGTGTTATTCCCTTTTCATTCGTATTAACACCAAAACTTACAGCGTACTGTTCTTCACCGGGTCGTAAAGAAAGAGTAGGCATAATAATTGCTCTATGTGAGTTTAAATATCCCGTTTGGTGGATTTTTGCACCGCGAACAATTATTCCATCATCAATTTCCTCGACAATATGTAGAAAAGCGTCTGGATCAGGTTGGTCTTTAGGTCTTTTGCTTCTATCTCCTTTAGTATCAGTCATGGCACCACCCACCATCAAATCTTGAGATTGCACTTCAGTCCAATACTTTTTGAAGCGGTTATGATAATCAGTTCCATTTTTTTTGTCCATTTCATAGGTTACGCTATATAAAGCGTTAGCGGTGTCAAAACCTACGCACCTTTGGAAACAACACGCTGTTTGTTGACCCAATAACCTCTGCATCTTTACCTTTTTAATTAAATCGTCAACAGATTGGTGAATGTGTGTAAACCTGTTAATAGTTTCACCTGTTAAATGTGATGTGGCGGTCATAAGATCTTTATACTCTTCCATCTGAGCTAATTCGTAAATCTTCATAACCGTATTGATTGAGGGCCTTATAATAGGATGATTCCAAAATTCCTTGACTTTTTCACCAAAAATATACAAATTTACAGGTCGTTTTATGCTTTCTAAATACTGTTCTGGGGTTTTTAAAGGCATTTTTCTGGTCTCATAGATTTTTAGTTTATTAATTTAAATAAAACTTGTAATGTAATTAAAAATTACTTTAATATCTCTAAAATTATAAAGTGAAAAAATTAAGGTTTTAAATCGAATGTTCTTTATGATGGTATTAATGGCTATTTTGATTCTCTTCTAAATGACGTAGCCTTTTTTCCAAAATACTCATTGTTTCAATTACATTATTCATTGTTTTATGGATTTCTTTGACGCTGTTTTGAACTTGCCCAATTTGATCTAAGATGAAAGACATTACATCTGACCTTTTTACAGGATCAATCAACCAGGTAAAAATACTATGTAAGAACTTCTGATTATCAAGAGTATTAATACCTATATTATCATCACTGCAAAAAATATCGATATCGCCAAAAGCAACTACCTTACCTTGCCCAAATTTAGAATAAGCGGCTATTGTATGTTGTTGTTCTTTATCCTTTATCCATTCTTCAGAAGAGCTATTAAAAATTTCTGACCAGAAATTATTATGATCTGTTTGTAAAAGTGGTTTTGCACCTTTATTTAAGAAGAGGGAACAAGTTCCACCTATTACCACTTCTCTTAATCCATTAATTATATTATTTTTAGGAAAGTTTTGAATATGTAATATACTTGAACGATTATGATTATTGGAATTTTGTTCTTTTATAAGATTCTTCTCAAATAGGATACCAAAATTAGGAGCTATATCATTCAAATTAGTTTTTTGAAGATAATCGGCTCCATATTCACTTACAAGAATTAAATTCCCTCCAGTTCTAACAAAATTAACAATGTCCTTGATTTCGATGTTTGAAAAGTAATCGTCAATAGGATTACCCAGAACTAAAACATCAACATTTTCCAAAATTTTTTTCGTTAAATCTTTATTCTCGTTTTTATTAATCTTGAGATTTAGATTTTGAAGAAGTTTTGAAAAATCTGAAAAATCTGAAAAATCAATATCGAGCATCTCGTTATGATTTAAGTCAAAAAGAATCGTTTTTCTCAGCATTTTTACTATAAATGTGATAAAAATGAGACTATAAAAATTATTGTATAACTAAATCTTTAACAGAAAAATTTTATAACTATTAATGAATAATCCTTTTTGGAACATAATTTAGATATAAATATCTAATAAAAATACCTTATCAACTAAAAAAAAAACAAATGGTTAACAAACTTAACGGAATTTGAATTATGACTAAAAAATTTAACACTATTGCTGTTTGCGGGCTATCTTGGGGCGACGAAGGTAAAGGGAAAATAACGGATTTCTTAGCCCAAAAATCAGATATTGTGGTAAGATACAACGGCGGAAACAACGCGGGACATACAATTGAAGCTAATGGAATAAAATACAAATTTAAACTAATACCAAGTGGAGCGCCTTTGGAGAAGGAAGTAATCATAGGGAATGGTTGTGTCATCGATCCTAAAGTTTTACTTGAAGAAATTGAAAACTTAAATAAATTAAATAAAAAGGTAAACTTAAAACTTAGTTCAACGGCTCATGTAATTTTTCCCTTTCACATCGCTCTAGATGGATTAGAAGAAAAAACAAAAGGAGAGTATAGTGCAGGAACCACGAAACGAGGGATAGGTCCTACATATTCAGATAAAGCAGGGCGGTGGGGAATTCGAATTTTTGACTTAATTCATCCCGAAGTATTAAAACCTAAATTGGAAAAGTTATTCCAAATTAAGAAAAATTTAATTAAAACCTACGATCCTAATTGGGATATCGATTTAGAATCTATTTTCGAAGAATATAAAACTTATGGCGAAAGATTAAAAGCTTATGTTACAGACACCGCATATTATTTGAATAAAGCGATAGATTCTGGAAAGAAAGTTGTTTTTGAAGGGGCTCAAGGGAATTTACTGTGCATTGACCATGGCATGTATCCATTTGGAACGAGCTCGAATCCAAACGCTTTAGGTATAAGTGCTGGAACGGGAATTCCTCCTAAGAAAATAGGAAAGATTATTGGAATTATAAAGGCTTATACATCAAGAGTAGGCGAAGGCAAATTTCCGACCGAGTTATTTAATAATATCTCCGAGAAGATTAGAGAGCAAGGGCACGAATACGGAACAGTTACTGGAAGACCAAGAAGGGTGGGGTGGCTTGACTTATTTAACATCAAGTACGGCATTATGATAAACGGAATCGATAGAATAATTATTACTTTATTAGATGCGCTTCACGGGATAACGCCTATAAAAATGTGTACTGGATACGAATTAAACGGACAGATTCTTGAAAGTTGGCCAATTCAACACGAAATTATTGAAAAGTGTAAACCTATCTATAAAGAATTTGAAGGCTGGGAAAAAAGATCAAGTGAAGAATGGTCTGAAATTGCCAACCAAGGATATGATTCTTTACCAAACACAATGAAAATTTATCTTCAGGCAATTAAGGAAGAACTCAAAACCGATATCGCTATAATATCCATCGGACCAAATAGAAATGATACGATTGTTCTGGACGAAGATTTGTTTTAAACTAATATTTATTTTTTTACTTTTTTTAAATGTTGTTTAGGATTATAGAGTTTTTTCTAGTTCTATTTCATCTCGTATTTCAATATCGTTTGATCCTAAAAAAGGAATTTCGGGTTTTAATCTACGAGACTGTTCTAGAGCATTTAAATGTATTGCTACAATTTTAAAACCTTTTTTTTGATAAAAACGAAGAGCATCGATATTATCGTTAGTGGTTATAGCCCATAATCTTTTACAGCCTTTTGAAGTAGAGATTTTCTCAATTTCTTTTAATAATGCGGTTCCAATTCCAATATTTTCTTTCAAACTATTCAATGAAACTATTTCGCATTCGTCACCAATAATGTTATAAATTATCAATCCTACTCTATTATTTTTATGTATTGCGATTATTCCAGGAAGTTCATTAGTATCGTGGACCTTTCCTTTCGAAACAATCCTTGTTGATGCCCACACATCATTAATTAAATCCATTGCCCACTTATTATCAGATTGATTTAAGGTTCTAATTTTAAAAATTGTAAGTCCTCACCTATGGTAAGTATAGAAATAATGAGTAATAAAAATTATTATAATAATAACACTAAATCTATTTTAAGCAAATTAATCCAAATCGATAGGCAAAATTAACGGGAGGCCATTCTATTTCAATATCGACGCTTTTAACTGTTTTGTCAACGTCTATCCCTACTGCTTCCATCGAAAATCTTTTTTTATCTGGATAACAACAAGGTATGCCATCATCATAAGTGCAGTTCTTCCCTTCTTTAAAGCACATTCTGCAATAACCGTCCCATAAAATAAACTTTTCGTTGTAGGATTCACTATAATTTTGTAAGAAAAGATTAATCTCTTCTTCTAAATAATCTCTAACAATATCTTTACGGTAAAATGAATTTCTTATCTTTTCCTCGCTGTATTTTGGAGATTTTATCTTGATTCTTTCTACATACTCTTTTAAATTAAATTCGTAATATATTAAAAAGAATTTTTCGTACTGGGAAACTTTTTCTTCAAGATAAGGTGCCTCTGGCGGACATGCCCACGAATGCCCATAGTTAGGGCACTTAAATTTAGGATTATTGCAATAAGTTTGAACTTTAGGGTCAAATATAATATCATCCAAATTTATTTCGACAGCGGGCACTCATACTCACTTTAAAATTTATAAAAACTCGTTCAATCTTAATTTGAAGGAATTGTTTAAACAAAAAAAGGCTTATTTTTATCTTTCACAATCATGAATAACTTCAACTTTAATGAAAGGTATAAGCTTTTTTATTGGATAAAAAATAAATAGAATATAAAATCATATAATTATTTCTTAAGGAGAGATTCGTTAAATTTTAGATGTGAATAAAATGAAATTGTTTAAAGAAAAGAAAAACGAGTTAGACGAGGTTAACAGAGAATTTTTATCGCAATCGCTAAATAATATTATAACTTTGCATGAATTAGTTAACCTATTCATTAACAAAAAATTAAATAAAAAGGATTTAGAGAAGGTAATTCAAGGAGAAAAAAAGTGCGATAGAATTAAAGAAAAATACGTCCAAGTCCTTTTTAGAGACAAACGAGCACTTCCTTTTTTGGTAGAAGACCGATATAATATTTTAATGATGCTTGATGAGACTAATGATAAAATAGAATTTTTTGCCAGATTTTTTGCTGTCTTTCCATTTGATCTTTATGAAGATGTAAAAAAAGAATTCAATGATTTGATCGGTTTTACAGTGGAAACTGTTGAAGAACTATTGAATTGTGCCACTCTCATTGAAACTGATTTTAAGGATGCATATGATAAGACATTTGAAATTGAAGCAGTAAGAAGAAAAGCGCGCAAAGCTAAATTCGATTTATTAGATGTTGTATTCAAAAAGACAGATAACCCAACAAAAATCTACCTAACTTCAAAATTGGTGACATATATATACGAAATAGCAGCGTGGGCTGAAGAAGTCTCTGATTATTTAAGAGGATTAATTATTAAATATCCAAGCAGATAAAAAGGGAAGGTTGGACAAAATGGCGTTAGAATATATAATAATTCTCTTTGTGATAATTTCTATAATAATCAGTTTTGGAATTGGTGCTAACGATGAGACAATGGCAACTTTATATGGTTCTAAAACTTTAAAGATGAAAGAACTACTGATTCTGGCCACTATTCTTTCAATTCTTGGAGCTGTATTGTTAGGCAGCGCAGTAAGTAAGACAGTTGGGGAGAACTTGTTTTCATTCAAAATAGAATACTCCATGGTTTTGACAGTATTGATTTCTACGGCAATATGGTTGATTTTGTCATCCGCGTTTGGATTACCTATTTCTACTACTCATGCTACAATTGGCGCGATAATTGGAGTAGGTATTTTATTGGGTGGTCCTATTGGTGTAAACTGGCCAACAATTTTAGAATTGGGAATGTGGTGGTTATTATCTCCCATAATAGGATACATTGTAACATATTATGCTTATAAATTAATCCATAAAACTATAACACCCAAACTTAACGGGTTTAAAAGCTACGAAAGGTCAGAAAAGTTTTTTTCGTATATGTTATTAGCAGTCATCTGCTGGACTGCTTTTTCTAGGGCAGGTAATGATTGCTCAAACGCCGTAGGAATTGTGATAGGTGTGGGAATTGCTGTTGATCTCAATATACTGTTAATTATAACTGGATTTAGTCTTGCAAGCGGTCTAGTGATACTGGGACGAGGTGTTATAAAAAGCGTAGGAACTATTACCGAATTACATCCAAGCACCGCTTTTGCAGCCCAAATTCCTATCGCAGTGATTTTATTTTTTGGAACAATATTAGGTATTCCATTATCTGGATCGCATATGTTAGTCGCATCATTAGTAGGTTTAGCAAAAGCTAGATGTGCTCCAACGCGTAAAGGTATGTGGAAAATTGTTACAATATGGCTTTTAACATTTCCCATAGCAGCAATTCTTTCAATAGTTCTTTACTTTCCGATTAATTATTTTATCTAATATTTTTTTATATTAGAGACTTACTTGTTCGAATCGTGCTTGAAAGAATCGTAAATATTTAGGTTCATAGACCATCTTCAAACCTGAGATGGTTTCTCTTTTATCGTAAAGTTTTAAGACTGAATTTGCTGTATATTCCATGTGAGTATTAGTGTAAACTCGTCGAGGAATAGTAAGGCGTACTAACTCCAACTTAGGAAAGATATTTTCGCCCGTCTCTGAATCTCTTCCTTTCGAAATCGCCCCTCTTTCCATGGTCCTAACAGCAGAATCTTCGTATATGATAGCAGATAAAGTTTGTGCTGGCCACTGATCTCTAGATAGATGTGGTAAAAACTCTAATGCGTTCAAGAAAACAGCATGACCTCCCACGGGTTTAACGATAGGCACATTAGCTTCTATTAAAAGATCTCCTAAATAGCGAACTTGGTTTACTCTATATTTTAAATATTCATATTGGGCACCCTCTCTCAGTCCTCTTGCAACGGCTTCCATATCCCTACCGGCCATACCCCCATATGTATGCAATCCTTCGTAAACCACGACCATGTTTCGTGTAGCTTCATAGATCTCTTTATCGTGCGTTGCGAGAAAACCACCAATATTTACTAAACAATCTTTCTTTGAGCTATAAATGCATCCATCAGAATAACTCATCATTTCGTTTAATATTTCTACGATTGGGGTATTTTCATACCCTTTCTCTCTTTCACGAATAAAATACGCGTTTTCACTTGAGCGAGTCGCATCGTAAATAATCTTTAATTTGTATTCGTTACAAAATTTTCTTAATTCTTTTAAATTTTGCATAGAAACTGGTTGACCCCCTGCCATATTAACATTCATTTCGACATTAACAAAAGCAATTTTATCGACACCATAATCGTTGATAAATTTTTGAAGTTTTTTGATATCTACATCCCCCTTGAAGGGATGAGTGTTTTCTGGATCATGAGCTTCGTCAATTATTACATCAACCATTTTACCACCAGGAAGCTCTACGTGAACCTTTGAAGTAGTGAAATACATATTTCGCGGAACAAGTTGTCCTGGTTTTACCAAATTACTATACATTAAATGTTCTGCGCCTCGACCCTGATGAGTGGGAACTAAATATTTGTATCCTAATACATCTTGCACTGACTTTTCCAAATTATAAAAATTTTTGCTTCCAGCATATGCTTCATCTCCTAACATCATACCCGCCCATTGATTATCGGACATTGCTGACGTTCCAGAATCTGTTAGCAAATCGATAAATACATCGTCAGATAATAGTAAAAAAGTGTTAAATCCTGCTTCTCTTATCGCTTCCTTTCTTCTTTTTTCGGAAGGAATTTTAACAGGTTCTACAACCTTAATTTTAAACGGTTCAACTGGTGGTTTCATTTTTTATTCACTAAAACTTTCTTTCTTAGATCTAGAAATATATTGAACTTGAAAAAGATTCTTGTGATTCGTCTCCCATCAATTTCCCATTCAAGTGTAAATATAGAAGATTTATTACTTTCGGAGAAAGAAATTAAAAATAAAAGTAAGAATAAAGAATCAATCCTTCTTTTTATGTGCTTTTATCGAAAAAATCATCGGGACTGAATGCTTTAAAGTTTGAAATTCCCAATATTTCGTTTCTTTGTTTTGTTTCATATCGGGATGAATCTGAAAAAAACTAAATGGAAATTCGTGGAGAAATTCTAACTCAAAATTAACTTTTAATAATGAATTAATAACATCTCCCATTGGATGAAACCAATCGTAGGTTTCAAAATTTTGTAATTTAATATTGGGATCGGCGTAGGATGCATCATCTTCATCAAATCGATAAGGTTTTCCTTCGTTAAAGTAATCGTAGCCAACCTGAAAAGCACCATTGTACTTTTCGTCGATTAAATTACCGAAAGGATGATTCTCAGTAATATAAAAAGTACCACCGGGTTTCAGACAATAATCGATTATTTCTGCCCATTTATATAAATCCGGCAACCAGCCAATAACACCATTAGATGTGAAAACGATATCAAATTTTTCGTGTAATATGTCTGGTATATCGTAAATATTTGCCTTAATAAACTTAGCAGGGATATTTAATTCTTCACTTAACTGACGAGCAAGTTTAATGGCTTTATCTGAGAAATCAATGCCAGTAACCTTCGCCCCGAGTCGTGCCAAAGAAAGGGTGTCCATTCCAAAATGGCATTGTAGGTGTAAGAGCGTTTTACCATCCACATTTCCTATTTCTTCTCTTTCGATTGGAAAAAGAGACGATTTACCCGATTTGAATCCATCTAAGTCGTAAAATTTGGATTTAGCATTAATCTCAACTAATTCGTTCCATCTTCTTAAGTTTGTTTTGAAATATTTTTCATTGTCTTTCATTTAACAGCACCAATTTATATTGCACTAATTAAAACATAGAGTTTATTATTTACATCAGAGTTTATTATCTAAAATCCAATAATCTGTAATTCGTTTTTTAAATTGGCAACTCCAATTAATACGCTATTTTTCATGTTAAGATTTTTAAAATTAAAAGAGCTATTTTTAGCAACGATACAATTTTCCAATTTAAAATTCACTCCAATTTTTACGTTATCAAAAATGATCGTGTTTGATATTTCAACATAATCGGGGATTTCTGAATTGGCACCGACATATACATTTGGCCCTAAAAGAACATCGTCTCCAATTTTAATGTTGTCTTCTAAATAAACGGGTTCAATAAAAGTTGGGTAATCTCCAATATAGTTGTCAACCCGATTCTTTAATTTAACAAAGAATGTTTCCATTAATTCTTGAATGTTTGATATTTTGATTTTGTTAGGATTTACAATAATTTCTTCAATCTTAATTAATTCTTCCTTCATATTCCCTCATCTAAGGTTTTACTTTTAATATATTTCACTTTTAAACTTTAAAGTCCCATTAATTCCATTAATTTATCAATGTTCTCCCCAGTTTTCGCACTTGTTGTAATGACCTCTATTTCCGGGTTAATTTTTCTAGCATCAGCGATCATTTTCTCAACATTAGTTCCTAAGCGTTTTTTTAGATCGATCTTATTAATTACCGCGATATCTGACATTTTAAATAGCATAGGATGCTTTTCAACCACCCATTCGCCCTCTGTAATGGATACTACGATTATCCTTTTATCAGTTCCTAATACAAACTCCGATGGGCAAATTAAATTTCCTACATTTTCGATAAAGATTACATCGTAATTCTGCAAATCCTTGTTTTTAATTATTTGGTGTATGTGATACGCGTTTAGTGCGCATTCTCGGCCCGTGTTGATTTGAATAGCTTCGGCGTTGTACTTTTCTATGCGATCGGCATCTACTCGAGTAGTAATATCTCCACAAATAACCAACATTCGAAATTTTACCGCAATTTTTTCTGCTAGCTTTTCTAACAGAGCTGTCTTTCCCGCCCCTATAGCCCCTACAATATCGAAAGACTTGATGTTATTATCTAAAAAACTACGATGAATTTTATTAGCTAATAAATCATTATCTTTTTCAACTGCTTTTTTGGTTTCAATTACTAACTCTCTTATATCATCTCGAGCTAAATTGGTACTCTCGACTTCTTTAATTCTTGAGATTTCCCTTTCTTCCTTATCTGACATGGAGAACATGTATTTGTTTTTGTTTTATTAATATTCGAAATAATTTCAATTTTTCGATAATTCCTTACTCTTTCTATATTTTGTGCTTCTCTTACTTTAAATATTTTAGCGTAATATAATTAGCTAACAGAACAAAAAAACCTCCTATGACGGTGAAAATAGAGAGATTCTTTAAAAAGATTGCTGTATTAATAGTTGCCATAACAGGTTCAAAATACGATAAAATAATTATGTTACCCCCTTTATCTTTTTTCACTCCAACATTATACAACGTAAAAGCTAAAGCAGTAGGGATAAGCCCTAGCATTAAAATAAATATTAAATCTAAAATTGTGATTCTAAATAAATCTGTAATACTAAATGGTAGAAATGGAAAAATTAAGAATAAAGTTGACCATAAAGTTAAAAATGCATCAAAATTTCCATTCGAATTAATTTTTAACTGAACTTTTCCTCTAATTTTATAAATTTTTTTTTTAGAAAAAATCAATATACCTAAGCAAAAACCTGAAAAAATCCCAACAATTATTCCCAATATTAAAATTTGACCGGTCCAAAATTCCATTATAATGGATATCCCCACGATTGCTAAAATGAAACTAATAAAGTTGATTTTTGATACTTTATCTTCTTTCGTTATTACTAAAAAGAATAATAGAAAACCTCCACCCAATTTGACCCCTACTAAAAAGGTTAAAGTTGGAGGGTACTCCACTAGTATATAATAAAAAAGCTGCAAAAGCATAACCAGTGAGCGTTATATTCCAAAAGTAAAGAAATACTACTAATGGGTTAGATATTGCTATTATAATTAAATATTTCCAGTGCATCTTGAAACACTCTTTAAAGAAAGTAATAGAAAAAGATCTTGTTATTAGCATAAACAAAGTTAGAAAAGCAGCTCCAAAAATACCTCTGAACAAGACTATTGAATAAATTGGATACCCACTTAATAATGAAATAAATATCCCTACATTACCCATAAAAATTCCTGATAAGAACATGCTTATTTTGGAAACTGTTGGATTAAAATGAGCTTCATTTAATTCCTCTATGGTCATTGAAATGTAGAAGTTATCATTGTTTTAATTTTATTGGAATTGAATAATTCACAAACAAAATTGGTGTAAATCTAAAAATTATGTGGTATTAATACTCTACTTATCAATTTCATATCAACCAGGAGCATAAAAAATAAAATACATATAAAAACATATCTATTAATTGCTTAATTTTTAAATCCACATTTAGGACAAACAGAAGTAGCTCTTAGAGTAAATCCGCAAATTTGACAAAATTTAATTGTGCTCTTTCTAGGGGGTTTCAACGAGGTAATCGAGATTTTTTCTTTCACTTGTATGGTTCCTTCAGAATCACTTAAGATTGTTTTTATCGCCGGTGGAACAAGATCATTATTTATTATATTTATTTCTCTACCAAAATACCCTCCAACTTTAACCTTTTTAGTAGGGGTCAAATTGGGTGGAGGTTTAACTAATCTGGGTGGAGGTCTAAGCTTTTCTGGACCAATTATCTCTTTTCCAATTACTAATTCTTCATCCTCCTCAAATGATTGTTCTTCAATTTGTTCCTCTCCAAAGAGTTCTTCTTCAATGATCTCATCCGTAATACCTAATTCCATTAATTCAGCCTCAAATTCTTCTTCGTGTTCTTCCCTATATATCATTTCTACATATTCTTCGTCTAACTTTAATAAAGTATCGCATTGTATGCATCTGAACAAATGATTGAATCCTATAGGGTTAGCAATCGCATAATTCGCAGCGCAGCAAGCATGATATTTTGCGTTACAATTAAAACATTTGTGAACCTCATCTGAATGAGCGTCACAGATGGGACAAATCTCTCTTTCGCAAAGATCACACTTTTCCTCCTCTTCAGAATCTAAAGATATCAAATCTACAGCGAGTTTTTCGTAGAATATCTTATCTTCTTCGAAAATTTGATCGTCTTCTTTAGGTTGTACCACAATAAATTCAGATTTACTCTGAATTAAAGACCTTAGAATATTTAAGAATAATTTTGCCTCTGTACAATAAAACACGCCTCCGTGTGTTTCGCTCGCGACTACTTTTAGCTTTACATCATCAGCATAAAATTTCTGATCCCCTAAGCGAATTATATCGATAAAAGCGTCAAACTTCTTAGCTTTGATTAAAAGATCGTAAAGGGCGTTATGATAATCTTCAGATAATAAACTGGGCGTGTCTGAAATTATTATTACCCGATAATTCTTTCTGGCTTCTCTACTCTTTCTAAAGATATAAGCCAGGATCTCAAATAAACCATTTTCAAAAAGGCTTTTCTCAGTTTCTCTAGTTTGCCACTTTTCATCTATAACATCAGAAAGAGCCCCAAAATCTTTCGCGTCATAGACAGTTATCGGGTTATCGTCTTCTTGAAAAAGCAAAATACCATAAGAACTTAAAGTGTTAAATTTTTCCTTGTCTTTAATAAAACTACTAATACTCTTACTAAGGCTTTTTTTCTTCAAAAAATCTGTCGTA
>JABUBM010000034.1_pt1 | contig 28989 bp, 25 predicted proteins | sample 7240321 | NCBI WGS metagenome assembly JABUBM01 (sample SAMN07256344, study PRJNA390944) | subsurface metagenome | isolation source: Methane hydrate marine sediment | place: Pacific Ocean: Eastern North Pacific, ODP site 1244 | collected 2002
AGATTTAGCTCCCGCAGACAAAAAATTATACGCCTTAAGGGATGTCACCGGAACGATAGACAGTATTCCATTAATCGTAAGCAGTATTATGAGTAAAAAATTGGCTGCTGGTGCAGATGCTATTGTATTAGATGTTACTACCGGCAGCGGTGCTTTTATGCAAGAATATAAAGACGCCTTGAAATTAGGGAAAATAATGGTAGATATAGGATTAGAGTTAGGCAAAGAGACCGTGGCGGTAGTTTCAAATATGGATGAACCCTTGGGTTTTGCTATCGGTAATTCCTTGGAAGTTAAAGAAGCTATTGATATTTTAAAAAATAAGGGACCGGAAGATTTACGCAACCTTTGTTTGGTTCTCGGTGCTCATATGCTAAAATTAGGCGGAGTAGTAAAGAACTATGAAGAAGGAAAAAACAGATTAGAAAATATACTAAAAGAGGGGACAGCTTTTAATAAATTTAAGGAGATGATAGTCGCTCAGGGGGGCAATCCGGAAATAATAGATAAACCGGAATTATTGCCTCTGGCTAAACATTGTACCAAAATTAAAGCTAATATTAGTGGCTATATACAAAAAATAGATTGCCGATTAGTTGGTGAGAGCGCCATGCTTTTAGGAGCTGGCAGAGAGAAAAAAGAATCAGAAATCGATTTATCTGTGGGAATTATTTTAAAAAAGAAAGTAAGCAGCAAGGTTAATATTAACGAAGACTTAGCCGAAGTGTATTATAATGATTCAGAAAAATTAAAAGAAGCAAAGAGCAAATTGTTCTCCTCATTTGTTATAGGAGACAAAAAACCAAAAAAATTACCACTAATTTTAGCCACTATCAGCAAAGAAGGGATTAAAGAATTTTTATGAGAAGTATCGAGTATCGCGTATCGAGTATTGCGTATTAGTTATTCAGTTACCCTGTCGGCCAGTTAACCAGTTGAATTAGTCGATAGTTACGGTTTTTAGTTTTTAGTTGTTGGTTTTTAGATAAAGAAATCAGTTTGCGGTTTTCGGTTTTCTTAAACAACTAACCAATTATATATGCTATCCGCTATTTTTCTTTACCATATAATATTATTACTCGATACTATATACTGCTATATTAATTTGGTTTCTCTTTCTTATTTTCTCAACCGGCAAACTGGCTAACCAACTAACCATATAACCAAATGTATACGTTATACGCTAGTTTGCACGAGATACGATTCACGAGATACAAATTTGGCTCCTGGCTACTGAATTCTGACTTCCTCTTTTCTAACTCTACGCTCTACGCTAAACGCTCCACGCTTTTTCTTAACTATATACTATCTTGTTCCCATTTATGCTATAATTTTAAATGAATAAATTTTAAAAAGAGGGTAATCAGTTGGAAGTAATTATTAGTCATCAAAGCACTGATTTTGATTCTTTGGCTGCCATGGTAGCAGCTAAAAAAATATATAAAGATGCTCTTTTAGTATTTACCGGAGCTGTGGAGAGAAATGTAAAAAAATTTATCTCCATATATGGAGAGTTGATAGAAATTACTCCTTTTAAGAAAATTAAAATAGAAGAGATTACTAAGTTGATAATAGTTGATACTCGAATAAAAAGGCGGATTGGTCCATTTGCTAATGTAATAAATAAGAGAGATTTGGAAATTCATATCTATGACCATCACCCTTCCACTGCAGACGATATTAAGGGAGACCTTAATGTAATAGAAGAAGTGGGGGCAACTACTACCATAATGTTGAAAAAAATAAGGAAAATGAATTTAGAAATTAGCCCCATCGAGGCAACCCTGTTTGCCTTGGGGATTTATGAGGATACTGGCTCACTCACTTTTTCAACTACTACGATTGATGATATAAATAGCATTTCTTATTTGTTTGACAAGGGAATAAAATTAAAAGTTGTGGCGAATTTTATAAATATTGGCCTAAGCTTAACTCAAAAAAAATTGTTAAATAAATTACTGCTTTCTTCTAAAGAAATATTTTGCAAGGGTGTACGCGTTAATATGGCTAAGGCAGAAGTAAAAAATTATACAGAAGGGCTGGCTCTTCTCACCCATAAGTTAATAGAAATAGAAAATAGCGATGTTTTTTTTACTATAGTAAAAATGGCAGACCGAATATATATAGTTGGAAGAAGTAGAACAAATTCTGTTGACGTAGATGAAATTCTAAAAGAATTAGGAGGGGGAGGTCACTTTCAGGCAGCTTCGGCAGTAGTAAAAGATTTATCACTTGATGAATTAGAGAAAAAACTTATCATGATCTTAGAAAGAAAAGTAAGAGTGGGAATTGCAGCGAAAGATATTATGTCTTCACCGGTTAAGACCGTTAATACTTCAACTTCTATCGAAGAGACGAAAAAAATATTATTAAGATACGGACATAACGGGATTCCGGTAGTAGAAGAGGGGGAGCTAAAGGGAATCATAACAATGCAGGAAGTAAATAGAGCCAAACAGCATGGACTTGGAAAAGAGCTGGTAAGTAAATATATGTCCGATCAGATAATTACCGTAAAATTAAATACCCCTTTAACTGAAATTCAGGAATTAATGATCAATTACGATATCGGGAGGATATTAGTTGTTAACCAAGAAGATAAATTGATAGGAATTATTACCAGAACTGATTTAATAAGAAATTTATATGGAGAGGGTCATATTCCTAAAAGATCATTTTCAACTTATGTTGAGACCAGTAGAAAGATGGAGAGAAAGAAGCAAATAGAATTAATAGAGAAGATATTTCCTAAAAGAGTTAGAAATGTTCTAAATAAAATTGGGGAGATAGGTGACAGATTAAATTTTCCAGTTTTCATGGTAGGAGGAGTCGTAAGGGACCTGTTCCTTAGGATTGAAAATTATGATATTGATATTGTAGTTGAAGGAGACGGAATAAAATTTGCCCGAGAGTTAAGCAAAGACTTGGGAGGAAGAATTAAAAGTCACGAAAAATTTGGAACCGCAGTAGTAATTTTAGCAGATGGTTTTAAAATAGATGTGGCAACTGCCCGACGAGAATTTTATGAATACCCCGCGGCCTTTCCTAAGGTTGAGCTAAGTTCAATTAAAAAAGATTTATACAGAAGAGATTTTACTATAAATGCCATGGCTATCCAATTAAACCAAAAGTATTTTGGAAAATTAATCGACTTTTTTGGTGGGCAGAGAGATTTACGTACAGGTACAATCAGGGTTTTATATAATTTGAGTTTTGTCGAAGATCCAGCACGCATTATACGCGCAATAAGATTTGAACAGAGATATAATTTTAAAATGGATAGGACAACAGAAGATTTTCTAAAAAAAGCTATTGATGATAAATTACTCTCCAGATTAAGAAAGAAAAGAATCACAGAAGAGTTAATTCTAATATTGAAAGAAGAAAATCCGTTAAAATCTTTAAAAAGAATGGAAGAGTTGGGAGCATTGAAGTATATTCTTCCGGAAGCTGAATTAAATGAAGAAACAGTTAAAAGATTAAATAAGGTAAAAGACAATTATAATTTTTGGAAACGCAATATCCCTGATGAAAAATTAGAACTTTGGGTGATATATTTATGTTGTTTAATTAGAAAACTAAAAAATATTCAAATACAGAGAATTTATAAAAAGCTAATAATTAAGCAAAAATCTTTAGACAAGATAAATTATTGTTATACAAATTTAGATCAAATCATAAAAATAATATCGCAAAAAAATAAAATATCACCGAGCGTTATTTATTTAAAATTAAAAGGTTTGCCTAACGAAGCATTATTTTTAGCTATAGCAGAAAGCGACAATAATATTGTAAAAGAAAGGATAAGCAACTATTTTCTAAAATATAAAAAAGAAAGTCTATATATTTCAGGAAAGGAATTAAAAGAACTACAGGTAAAGCCCGGTCCGATCTACTCGCAGATTTTAAATAAATTGCTTTGTGCTCAGTTGGATGGAGAGGTAAAAAATAAAAGAGATGAAATCAGATTTGTAAAAAATATTCTAAAGGAAAGGAATAAGATATAAAAAAATGTTGGATAATATATTCGAAATTGCCTGGAGCATACCGGCTGTTTTAATCGCCATTACTTTTCATGAGTACTGTCATGGTAGGATGGCTTATAAATTGGGAGACCCAGCAGCAGCAGAAGCGGGAAGGCTTACCTTGAATCCTCTGGTTCATCTTGACCCTATAGGAACTTTGATGTTGCTTTTATTTCGATTTGGATGGGCAAAACCGGTCCCGGTAAATTTTAATAGATTGAATCATCCTAAAAGAGATATGATATATGTTTCATTAGCTGGGCCTATTGCCAATATAGTAATTGCCGTAATTTTTGCCCTTATATTAAAGTTAAGTTATTATTTTATTGGGCAAATCACCATGGAACAAAGCAGCTCTTTTTTTAATCTATTGGTCACTATGCTAAGAGGGTGGGTAATATTTCTACAGACCGGTGTAATAATAAATTTAGCACTAGCCATATTTAACTTGATTCCTGTTCCGCCTTTAGATGGGTCTAAGATACTGCTGGGTCTTTTGCCTTATTATCTGGCCTACAGGTATGCTAAGTTAGAATCTTATGGACCGATTCTATTATTAGTTCTGGTATTAAGTGGTATAATTGGAAAAGTATTATTTCCTATTGTATTTTTTCTATTTCGTTTTTTAGTTTAGAGTATATTTATTTAAAAAAGTATCTCATAATTATGAGGATTATATTAAAACAATTATATATAGCGGAAAACGTAATACGAAATACTAACGAATTTAATTTGCCAATTGATAAATTGGTCAATCGGTCAATTGGTAAATTGGAGAATCGGTGAGTTAATAGATAAAATATTTTAATAGTAAAATTTAGAGAGGGGTATTTCAAATGGCGGGAATAATTTTTAGTGGAATGCGACCTACCGGCAAATTACACTTAGGAAATTACTTAGGAGCTTTGGAAAATTGGGTAAAACTTCAGGAAGAATACAAGTGTTTTTTTGGAGTCGTAGATTTACACGCTCTAACTACCAGCTACGACAAAACTGAAGATTTAAAAGAAAACATTAAGGAGATGCTTATAGATTGGTTTAGCGCAGGCATTGACCCCGAAAGAAGTACTGTAATGATTCAATCTTATGTCCCGGAGCATGCAGAATTACATCTACTTTTTTCCATGATTACTCCTTTGCCCTGGTTAGAGAGAAATCCGGTATTAAAAGAACAGGTACGAGATTTAGGATTGAAAGATAATATTAGTTATGGTCTTTTGGGATATCCGGTTCTAATGGCTTCAGATATATTGATCTACAAAGCGAATGCTGTACCGGTGGGGGAAGATCAAGTACACCACGTAGAATTAACTCGGGAAATAGCCCGGAGATTTAATAATCTTTATAAAAATGTTTTTCCTTTGCCCCAGGTAAAATTGACCAAGGTTCCCCGTGTGCCGGGAACTGATGGCAAGAGAATGAGTAAAACTCTGGGAAATACAATATCCATATCCGATTCGCCAGAAAAAATTGAAGAAAAAGTGAAGACAATGATAACTGATACCCAAAAAATAAGATTGAATGATCCGGGACATCCGGACATTTGTGTGGTGTTTACTTATCAGGAGATGTTTAACCCGGAACAATCTGAAGAAATATCTTCCGGATGCAAATCAGGAAAATTAGGGTGTGTAGAATGTAAAAAGAGATTGGCTCAGGCCTTAATAAATAAGTTTGATGGATTCAGGGAAAAAAGAAAATATTATGAAAAAAATCCGGAAATAATTAGAGAAATTGTAATCGAAGGGAGCAAAAAGGCAAGGCAAGTAGCTAAACAAACTCTTGACGAAGTAAAGAAAGCCATGAATTTAGATTATGAATAATAAAAATATAGACTTTAAAATAAAGACCAATGATTTAGATAGCTCCGTAGACGAATTATTGAGAAATATAAAAGAAGGTATTGTAGATATTGAACAGGTGCCTATTACTGAAATAATAGATCAGTATTTAAGATATGTTATTCAAAATAAGACTACTATTGACCTCAGCATTGCCGGGAAAACCATTGCTGAAATGGCTTTAATATTAAAAATAAAATCAGAAAATCTTCTTCCTAAATTGGAAGTTAAAAGCAGTGAAGAGGAAGATGATGAATACAATGATTTTATGATTTTAAAAGAAAAAGAAGCATATCTTCAGGAATATGACAAATTTCAAAAAGTGGTCGAATATTTAAAGGAAAAAGAAGGGACCCAAAATAATATCTATTTTCCGGTGATAGAAAATAATGATAAAGAAGGTAGTGTAGAAATTCAGAAAGTTGATTTAGCAGACCTTTTAACTTCTTTGGAAAAAGTATTACAGAATAAAAAGAAAGAAGACTACACACCCTTTAAAAAAATGAATTTTACTACCGCTTCCAAGATGAAAGAAATAATTAATCTGTTGAAGGGCAGTAAAGAAGGATTGTCTTTCGATTATTTCATGGAAAGAGCTCAGAGCAAATTAGAAGTTATTGTTATTTTCCTTGCTTTGTTAGAACTTATATATTTAAGAAAAATAAGATGCTATCAGAAAAAAAACTTTGATAGGATAATGTTCGATCTGAAAGGAGATGCTTTAAAGTTAAAGAAAAATTAAGAAACAATACAGGATGGAGCAATATAATAGAATGCTTATTGCTGATATATAATAATCCATTAACTCTTGACAAGATAAAAGAGATTACCGGTCTGGAGAAAAAAAGAAGTAGATTGATTATTAATGAGCTAATCTCAAAATACGACCACGATGATAGACCATTTAAAATATATGAAATTGCCGGTGGGTATAAACTGGGTACCAAACCCCAGTACTCTGTCTGGGTAGAAAAAATCTTAGAGAATAAAAGAAAGCATCAAATTTCTAAAGCAGCCCTGGAAACACTGGCTATTATTGCTTACAATCAACCAATAACCCGTTTAGAAATTGAAAAGATAAGGGGAGTAAGCTGCTCAGGGGTCTTATTTAATTTACTAAAGCATAAATTTGTAAAAATTAGCGGGAGAAAGAAGGCACCTGGAAATCCTTTGCTTTATAAAGTTACGGACTATTTTTTAATGCATTTTGGCTTAAAAAATCTTAGTGACCTTCCCAAACTAAGCGAAATCGGGATTAAATGACATGATTGAAAGATTGCAAAAATATTTAGCGGGAGCAGGGATTGCTTCCCGAAGAAAGTGTGAAGAACTTATCCTTCAAGGACAGGTACGGGTAAATAATTCTGTCGTTACTAAGTTGGGGACCAAGGTTGACCCTCAAAAAGATATTGTTGAAGTAAAGGGTAAATTAGTAAAATATAAAGAAATAAAACAGTATTCTTATATATTATTAAATAAGCCTAAAGGATATTTAACTTCTTTATCCGATCCCTTTGGCAGACCGATTGTTTTAGATTTATTGAAAGGGGTAAAAGAAAGAGTATACCCGGTTGGCCGTTTAGATATTAATTCGGAAGGACTATTAATTCTTACTAATGACGGTGAATTAGCTTATACCTTAACTCACCCGGCAAAAGAAGTAGAAAAGGTTTACATTGTCAAAGTGAAGGGAATTCCCTCTTCTGAAAAATTAAAAATCTTATCAAAAGGAGTTGCCTTAGAAAATAATTATAAAATATCACCATGTAATATTTATTTGTTAAAAATTACCAAGGGAAATGCCATATTAAAAATAAAAATAAGAGAAGGAAAGAAAAGACAGATTAGGAAAATGGGCGAATATATCGGGCATTTTGTTCTAGAGCTGAGAAGAACTCAGTTAGGCCCAATTTCTTTAAAAGGTGTAAAACCGGGAGAGTACAGATATTTAAATAAAGAAGAAATTAAAAGTCTGAAAAAAATTGTATAACTAAAATTAGTTAACTAGTTAGCTGGTTAAGGAAACAGTAGACAGAATACAGGAGTCAGTAGCCAGAATAAAATCGTATCTAGTATCTCGTGAATCGTATCTTGTATTATAGTACATGATATATAGAATAAATTAAAATATACAGATTCTTTATTCCCTAACTATACGCTAAACGCTCTACGCTCTACGCTAATTTTATTCACTAACGACTAATTTGGGGTAAACTTATGAAAAAAAATGGTTTAACAATTGCAATAGATGGACCGGCTGCTGTGGGCAAAAGCACTATGGGTAAATTGATTGCCCGGGAATTAGGCTTTTTATATATTGACACGGGAGCGATTTACCGGGCAATAACCTGGAAGGTTTTAAAAAATAATATTAATATAAACGATGAAAATATGATTTCCAATCTGGTTTCAGATGCTTCTATTACTATAGAGAGAGCAAATACCAAAAGCCTGAATGATTATTATCACATCTTTGTTGACGGAGAAGATGTGTCTGAGGAAATACGCAATCCCAGGATTGACCAAAATGTTTCTCAGATAGCCAGGCTGCCCAAAATTAGAAAACAATTAATTTATCTGCAGAGAAAATTAGCTGAAAAAGGGAATATTGTAATGGAAGGTAGAGATATATGTTCGGTAATTTTACCGCAGGCAGATATAAAATTCTATTTTACTGCTTCCGAGGAGGAGAGAATTAAAAGAAGGTATAAAGAACTAATAGATAAAGGTTATAGTATAGATTACGAAGTAGTTAAAAAACAGATAATACAGAGGGATAAAATTGACAGTAAGAGAAAATATGCCCCTTTGATCAGGGCAAAAGATGCTATTCTTATAGATTCTACAGAGAAAAGCATTGAGGAAGTTAAAGATAAAATTTTAAAGATAATAAAAAAATTTAGAGAATGCAGGGAAAAAACAAATTGAAAATAATATTATCTAAAAAAATGGGATTTTGTTTTGGAGTCAAAAAATCTGTAAACTTAGCTAAAAATACCTTAAAAGCAAGAAAAAATAACTTATATATGCTGGGTTCAATAATAAATAATCCTCAAGTTATAGAATATTTTATAAAAAAGGGAGTAAAAATAGCAGACAATTTAGATGAAGTTCCGGAAGAAAGCACGGTTATAACCAGGGCGCACGGTATTTCTCCCACAATACTTAAAAAGGCTTACCAAAAAAGATTATCGGTAGTTGATACTACCTGTCCATATGTCAGAAAAGTCCAAAAGATAGCACGATATTTATACGAAAAGGACTATTTTATAGTTGTCTATGGAGACAAAAAACATCCCGAAGTACTAAGTTTATTGGATACGGTTCAGAACAATGCTTTAGTAATAAATTCAATTCCCGATGTAGAGAAGATAACCAAAAAGAAAAAAATTGGTTTTATGTCCCAAACCACCAAAAATATTTACGATTTTTATAAATTATCATCTGCTATGTTAAACAGAGCCGAGGAATTAAGAATATTTAATACAATATGTAAGTCTACTACGGAAAGACAAAAGAGCGTACTTGAGTTGGCAAAAAAAGTAGAGGTGATGTTGGTGATTGGAGGAAGGGAAAGCGCTAATACAACCCGATTAGCAGAAATAGGTAAGAATCAGGGAGTAAAGACTTATCATATTGAAACTAAAAACCAACTAAAATACAAATGGTTTCATCCCGAAGATAAGGTCGGAATTACCAGTGGTGCCTCTACTCCTGATTGGGTAACTAATGAAATCATTGATAAACTTAAAGAATGGTATGGTTAAGTACTTTTCTTTACCTTGCCCGCTTTCAAGCATTTAGTGCAGACATTAATTCTTTTTATGGTATTATCAATATTTGCTTTTATTTTTTGAATATTGGGATGCCACATTCTTTTAGTAACTCTGTGAGAATGGCTTATTTTATTACCAAATTGTGGACCTTTACCACAAATATCACATTTTGGCATTTTATATTTCCTCCTGTCAATTGTAAAAATTATCTAACAGTAGACATTTTATCATATTATATAAAGTCTTGGCAAGTAATAATTTAAAGTTTATAATAAAAAACTAGCATAGAGCGGAATTAGCGTAGAGCGTACAGCGTGGAGCGTAGAGTTAAGAAAGAAGAAGACAGAATAAGATAGTTATAACGCAAAATGAAAAGCGCAAAACGCAAAACCATAGCTCAAAATTTAAAATTTAAATATATTGTTTTATATATTGATTTTCATCTTTCTTCTCTTGCATGCTATATAGTAAAAATGAAAAGATAAAGATGCAAAAACTAAAACTTAAAATTTAGTATTGAGAGAAAAAGTTTTGAGTTTTGAATTATGGTTTTTCGCTTTTCAATTTATATTTTTAATTTAATTAGGAAAAATTTTATTAATCCAAAAATATACGCTAAACGCTATACGCTAGCTTTATTCACTAACGACTAATTAAAGGTTAAAATTATGAGAATTGTTGCTGGGAAAAATAAGGGTAATATATTAAAATCCCCCAGGGATTTATCTGTTCGTCCTACTTCCGAAAAGGTGAGGGAAGCTTTATTTGATATTTTGGGGACATCTGTAAGGGAAGCCTGTTTTTTAGATCTGTTTGCAGGTACCGGTGCAGTAGGAATTGAAGCCTTAAGCAGGGGGGCAAGAGAAGTAATATTTATCGAAAAAGAGCTAAAATGTATAAAAATTATTAAAGAAAATTTAGAAAAGACTGGAAACAGCCAAAATGCTGTAGTTTACAAAATAGATTTTTTATCCGGTTTAAAATTATTAGCCAGAAAAAATTATCTATTGAATTATATCTTTCTTGACCCTCCTTACAACAGGGGACTGGTAAACATTTCTTTATTAGAAATATCGAAATTAACTATATTAAGACATAATGGTTTGGTAATTACCCAACACTACAAAAAAGAAAAAGTTATGGAAAATTTAAATAATTTGAAATTGTTTAATCAAAAAAGATACGGAGAGTGCTATCTATCTTTTTACGATTATGTTAATATTTAATTAGTTAGCTAGTTAGTTGGTTACCTGGTTAATTGGTTGTGGAATTATTACATTGAAGGATTAATCTTTAACTAATTAACCAACAAACCAGTTAACTAACTAACCAAATTTAAGGAGGGAAAAATGAAAATAGCCGTTTATCCAGGTAGTTTTGATCCTATTACTAATGGCCATCTAAATATTATTGAAAGAACTATAAAAATTGTTGATAAATTAATAGTAACAGTAGCAGTCGATTCTAAAAAATCAACTTTGTTTTCAGCACAAGAAAGAACAGATATGATAAAAGAGGCCACCAAGGATTTAGAAAATGTTAAAGTTATGTCATTTTCCGGTTTATTAACTGATTTTGTGAGAAAAAATAAAGCAAATATTATAATCAGAGGTATGAGAGCCATCTCTGACTTTGAACATGAATCACAACTGGCTTTAATGAATAAAAGACTTGCTCCGGAAATTGAAACAATTTTTATGGTTACTTGTTCCACGTATTCCTACTTAAATTCCAGTATAGTTAAAGAAATTGCGAGTTTAAACGGTAACATATCCCAGTTGGTCCCGAAAATTGTAGAGAAAAAGTTAAATACCTTATTTTTTAATAAAAAAACTTGACAAATCAGTTTAGCGGTATTTTTTAGTGAAAATATTTATTCTTAAATTGGAGTAAAAATCTACCTGTATAATAAAGAGAAACGATGTACTATTTTAAAAGATATTTTTTAATTATTATAATCATAGTTCTAATCTTACTTAATCTAATCCCAACTCCCTATTTCCTGGTAATTCCCGGGCAGGCCGTCAATCTTAGTGAAAATATTACGGTAGAAAACGGCGAAAAAGACGCTAAAGGCCAATTTCTCCTCACTTCAACCGCCATAATAAAAGCAAATTTATTATTATATATTTATGGTTTTTTTGATCTTAATATCGATTTAAAAAATAGGGACGATGAAATATTATTGAACATAGATCAAAAAGATTATATTAATATAATGGAAAAATTAATGCAGGAAAGCCAGATAATTTCCAAAGTTGTTGCTCTAAGGAAAGCAGGATATTCTCCGGAAATATCAGGACGAGGAATATTGATTAACGGAATATTGGATAACAGTCCGGCAAAAAATAAATTATTACCGGGTGATGTGATTATAAAAATTGATGAGCAACCGGTTCATACTCTGGAAGAATTTGCAGAAATTGTCAGAAGTTATAATTCAAGTCAAATGGTTAGAATTACTTTTTTAAGAGAAAATACTGCTTATTCAACATCAATTCCTCTTATTGAACTTCCCAGTACTGATGATAAGAAAGAAAGAATAGGGATAGGTGTCTATGCTGATACTAAAGATCTTCAATGCATGTTCCCTTTAAAAATAGAAATAAATTTAGAAAAAATAAAGGGACCTTCTGCTGGTCTGATGATTGCTTTAGAAATATTGAATCAATTAACTGAAAATGATCTAAGCAGTAGTTTATTGATCGCCGGTACTGGTAGTTTAAGTATAGATGGGAGAATAACCGAAGTAGACGGGATTAAACAAAAAATAATATCTGCAAAAAAACATAAAGCTGACGTATTTTTAGTACCTCAAAAAAATTACTCAGAAGCTCTTAAGTTCGGTCATGGTATTAAAATCATTCCGGTTGATGACTTTGATGATACAATAATAAAATTAATAAAATTATAAAAATGTAAAATTTATTATATATGACAAGAAATGATTTAATCTTTTTTTATCACTATTTTATGAGTGAAATCAAGCCGAGCCACTCTATCTTCTGCTTTTTTATTACCAAGAACATATATATCAGTAGAAAGAATGTCATAATCAAGCATCTTTATTAATCTATTTCGAACATTATTATTTCCCTCAGAGATTGTTTGCCTTAAATAATTTGATAATTTACTGATTAAAGGAGTAGAAGAACTTTTTTTAATAGTTCTTAATAGAGTTTTCCCTTTTTTAGAGAATCCTAAAACCCTTGCATACAAAGGCCCATACTTATTGAATATTGTTATATCTTCTTTGGATAGATGCATCATAATGTGCAGGATTATACGTTGAATTTTAGTACGGGTATATCTCCTGGTTTTAATTGAATTAATTAATTGCTCGATGGTATAAGATTTTAAAGATGCCTTCTTTATTCTATTTTCCAATCCCTCGGTTACTCCATGAATACGGGAAATATCATCCAATGACATTCTTCTCAGGGTAGCAAGAATATATTGCCGGTAAGAGTCGAGGGTGATAGGGCCTCTGCCTTCTCTTAATTCCCTTTCTAATACAGAGAATCCTGACGGAGGAATGGTTGATTTTACTCTATCATTTAACACAAAAAGGTCGGTTTTAGGGGAGCTTAAGTTATTTAAAATTTCATTTCTAATAGAGGTAGCACTGGAAATTTTACCTTTAATATTTTTTTGATGATAACTTGCTCCCATTCTTTTTATAGCTATAGGCTTGATTTTGCTCTTTAGATTTAATAGATGTTTTATATATTCTAAAGCTAAAATATTATTGGGGTATTTTAGTAATTTACTTAACTCTAAAATTGATATTTTTTCTAAACCGTCTATTCCGAATATCCTATGGTATTCACATAAGGCCTGGCTTCTTGCTCTCGGGAATTCGTAACCGTTTTTACTATTACATACTATCAGTTCTTTATATTTCTGTGGTTCAATATGTAAAAAACTACTAATAGAGCAAAGGGTATTAAGATTACCAGTTTCACAGCCAAAACAAAGATAATCTGTAATCTGAAGCGAATCAAGTAATTTTACTGCTCCGAAGGCAAAACCGTTTGCATCCTGAGTAGAAAAAACAAAAGGAAGCTCAATTATCAGATCAACACCGGCATTTATTGCCATTTTTGTTCGGGCCCATTTATTTATAATTGCCGGTTCTCCTCTCTGCAGAAAATTTCCGCTCATGACTGCTACCACATAATCTGCCCCGGTTATTTCTTTTGCTTTAAAAAGATGGTAAAGATGGCCATTGTGAAAAGGATTATATTCAACGATAATTCCTAGTATTTTCAAAATAAAGTCCTCGATTTAGAAAATAGTTTATGTTATAATTATATTAAATTTTTTAAAAGAATGATAGTTATAAAATTAACAAAATAGATAAAAGGAGAAGATATATGAAAATATCACAACTTATTCGAGAAAAAGCTAAAAAAAATCCTAAAATTATTGTGCTTCCGGAGGGTGAAGAGCCGCGGATGATTAAAGCGGCAGAAACTATCATTAACGAAGGTTTTGCCAGTTTAATACTTTTAGGAAGAGAAGAAAATATTAAATCTAAAGCCCGGGAATTGGGGGTAGAATTACCAAATGAAATAAAAATAATAAACCCCAAAGACTCTGAAAAACTGAAAGAATATGCAGAATCTTATTATCAACTTCGTAAAAATAAAGGAATGAGCTCAGACGAAGCTTATCAACTATTGGAAAATCCTCTTTATTTTGGTGCATTAATGGTATATCATGATGATGCAGATGGTTTGGTTGCCGGTTCTATTAATGCCACAGGAGACGTTTTTAGACCAGCTCTGCAGACTATAAAAACTGCCCCTGGTATAAATATTGTTTCCAGTTCTTTTGTTATGGTGGTACCTGATTGCCCATATGGAGAAAATGGAATTATGGTTTTTGCCGATTGTGCTTTAAATCCGGAACCCAATGCCGAACAGCTTGCTGATGTTGCTATTGCCAGCGCTGCAACCGGAAAAGCACTGGTTGGCTTTGAACCAAGAGTGGCTATGTTGTCTTTTTCCACTAAGGGGAGCAGCAAGCATCCTTTAGTTGATAAAGTAATCGAGGCTACTAAAATTGCCAAAGAAAAGAAGCCGGAGTTACTTATTGATGGAGAACTTCAAGCCGATGCCGCATTGATTCCCTCAATCGGAGAGCGAAAAGCTCCAAATAGTAAAATTGCCGGAAAAGCTAATGTCCTGATATTCCCCGATTTACATTCTGGAAACATTGCTTATAAATTAATAGAAAGATTAGCTAAAGCTGAGGCCATAGGTCCCATCTCTCAGGGGATGAGAAAACCGGTTAATGACCTTTCTCGTGGCTGCAACGCTGAAGACATAGTTAATGTGGTAGCAATTACAGTACTACAAGCAGGAGAAGTATAAATATAGTTTAAAACTAGCGTAAAGCGTTTAGCGTATAGCATATAGCGAAAAACGAAAAGCGCAAAACGCAAAGCCATAGTTCAAAATTTAAAATTTAAATGTATTGTTTTATATATTGATTTTCTCTTTCTCATCTCGCATGCTATATAGCAAAAATGAAAAGATAAAGAAGCAAAAACTAAAACTTAAAATTTAATATCGAGAGAAAAAGTTTTGAGTTTTGAATTATGGTTTTTCGCTTTTAGCTTTTAGTTGCATAATGATAACCGACAACTGAAAACTGGATTCGAAACTAACGACTATTCACTATCGACTAATTTAATTGGTAAATCGGGCAATTAGAGAATTGGTAAATTATGTAAATTATTAAAATAGAAATATTTAAAAATAAATTATCAAGTCTAAATAAAAACAAAAGATTAGGAGATAAATACCATGATCATCTTATCTTTCAACTGTGGCAGTTCTTCGGTAAAATATCAACTCTATAATTGGGAAAAACAGGAAATAATTGCCAAAGGTATAGTAGAGCGGGTCACCATCGGAGATTCATTCTGTGTCCATGAGGTCAATAATAAAGAAAAAGTTACCATAGAGCACGATTGTCCCACTCACAAAGAAGCAATAAAGTTGATTACAGACTGTCTTGTCCATTCTGAATACGGGGCTATAAAAGATTTATCCGATATTGCCGCAATCGGACACAGAGTAGTCCACGGGGGTGAAAAATTTTCCAAATCTGTTGTTATTAACCATGAAGTCCTATATACCTTTAAAGAACTGGCTGGCCTCGCTCCCCTGCACAATCCCCCTAATATTATGGGTATCGAAGCAGCTATGGAACTGTTACCTGATATTCCCCATATGGCTATTATGGATACCGCCTGGCATCAGACTATGCCTGACTATGTATATAATTATGCTGTACCCTACCAGTGGTATGAAAAATACGGGATAAGAAGGTATGGTTTTCATGGCACCTCTTTACTCTATGTAGCCAAAAGAGCAGCTATTCTCCTTGACAAAGACCCCTTTGAATGTAACTTAATAAGCTGCCATATCGGAAATGGGGTAAGTGTAAATGCAGTGAAAAATGGTTTTTCTTATGATACCAGTATGGGATTTACCCCTTTGGAGGGAGCCATTATGGGTACCAGAGCCGGAGACCATGATGCTGCTCTGGACTTCTATGTTATGCAAAAAGAAGGTTATTCTACCCAAGAGATGGATACTATACTAAATAAGAAGAGTGGGATATTAGGGATAACCGGAAAGTATGTAGATAGAAGAGATGTAATTGAAGCTGCCTCCAAGGGTGAGGAAAGAGCCAAATTGGCCATCGAAATGGAAGCCTACCGACTGAAAAAATATATTGGTGCCTATACGGCTGCTTTAGGAAGAGTAGATGCTTTAATCTTTACTGCCGGAGTAGGGGAGATGAGTGATATTATTCGTGGTAAGGTATTAAAAGGATTAGATATCTTAGGGATTAAATATAATCCTGAAAAGAACAGATTGGCCCGAACCAGGAATGCTGAACTGGACATCTCTGCTGATAATTCCCCGGTAAAGATATTTATTATCCCCACCGACGAAGAATTGGTCTTTGTGGAAGATGTGGTAGCCCTGCTGGAAGGTACTTATGATATTCATACTAACTTTAAATATACTTTTCAAAAAGAAGATTATAAAAATTTAATGAGAGAAAAATCCTTCGAAAAAGAATGCAAAAAAAAGCCTGACTTATCTAAAATAAAAGCTCTTAAAAATAATTAAAAAAAGGAAATGTTAATATTTTATTAATTATTAAGTTAGTGTAAACTTTAGTGGGGTAGTTAGATAATTTAAAAATTATTAAAAATAATTTGCTTTTTTCAATAAGAAATTATATACTTTTAAAGTTATTTAGATATTAGTTTAGTCGTTAGTACTAAATACAAGATACAAGTTTTCAGTTTACGGTTCTTAGTTTTTAGTTAAAGATAAAGCTAAAAAATTAAAACTAAAAGCGAAAAACCATAATTCAAAACTCAAAACTTTTTCTCTCAATATTAAATTTTAAGTTCTATTTTTGCTTCTTATCTTTTCATTTTTGCTATATAATAGGCGAGATAAGAAAGATAAAAATCAATATATAAAACAATGTATTTAAATTTTAAATTTTGAGCTATGGCTTTGCGTTTTGCGCTTTTCGTTTTTCGCTATATACTATACGCTCTACGCTAAACGCTATACGCTAGTTTGCACGAGATACGAGATACGAATTAGGGTTTACGGAAAAAAGGAATTCATATGCAATTAAATTATATTATAGAATAAGGAGGTATGCGTTATGCCGATGCCAAAAAGAAAAATATCAAAATCAAGAAGAGATAAAAGACGCACGCACTGGAATTTGAATGAAGTAAATTTAGAGGAATGCCCGAGATGCCATGAGATGAAATTACCTCACCGAGCATGTCTTGAATGCGGTTATTATAATGGAAAAGAAATTATTTCATCTTCTGAAAAAAAAGATAAAAAGAAATAGATTATAAAATATCATTATTATTAGATATGAGAAAGTGCCACAATTAATTTATTAAAATGTGGCACTTTTTTTTGTATCGTCTAAAAAATATAAAAAATATGTTTGATTTTTAGATGCCACTAATGTATAATACTTACAATTAGTAGTAGCTAATAATAGGTGCTATTAATAAATATAAGATAGGTGGCTGTGAAAATGATTCGAAATTTAAGTAAATTAGAAAGGCAAAAAAGAATAAAGGAATATATTTTGAAGGACCCATTTTTGTCAGATAAAAAACTTGCTGAATTGTTTAACTTTAGTGTACAAACTATTCGATTAGATAGACTGGAAATGGGGATTCCTGAAATGAGAAAACGAATAGTACAAGTTGCTAAAAACACTCCTTCCACAGATAAGGTAAAATCTCTAAAAAAAGAAGAGATAATCGGAGAATTAATAGATATAGAGTTAGGCAAAAACGGCATTGCTATCTTGAAGACTACAAAAGATATGGCTTTTGGAAGAACCGGAATAATTCGAAGTCACTATATTTTTTCTTTGGCTGATTCATTGGCAATTTCCATCATCGACACGGAAGTTGCCTTAACGGGAATTGCCCGATTAAGTTACAAAAATCCGGTATATGCCGGACAGACTTTGGTTGCCAAGGCAAGAGTTGCTCGCAATAGAGGTAATAAATATTTAGTATCAGTACACGTAAAGACCGATCAAAAGGAAGTATTTACGGGAAAATTAATAATTTTTTCGGTTAACGATAAAGTAAAAAAGGAGAAGACTTAAATGAAAATAGCTTTTGACGCCATGGGAGGGGATTATGCCCCCGAAGAAGTTGTGAAAGGCGCTATTTTGGCCTTAGAAGAAAGAGACTTAGAGATTATTTTGTTAGGTGATATAGAGAAAGTCAAAGAAGAGTTAATAAAATATAAATATAAAAAAGATAAATTATCGGTCATAAATTGTAAAGAATATATTGAAACAGGTGAATTTCCTTTAGATGCCATACGGAGTAAAAGGGATTCTTCTATAGTGGTTGGAACGAAATTGTTAAAAGATAATAAAGCCGATGCTTTTATTTCTGCCGGAAATAGTGGGGCGGTTATGGCTGCGGCATTATTGGAGTTAGGGTGTATTCCTGAAATACGCCGTCCTACCATTGCTGCTATATTACCCTCGGCAAAAGGGAAAGTATTGGTATTGGATGTGGGTGCAAATGTTGATTGCAAGCCAGAACATCTACCCCAGTTTGCACTTATAGGAAGTAAATACGCTAAATATATCTTCGGAATAGAAAATCCAAAAGTAGGATTGCTGAATATTGGAGAAGAAGAAAATAAAGGAAATAAATTTGCTCAAAATGCTTATAAAAATTTAAAAAATACTAATATCAATTTTGTGGGCAATATTGAAGGTAAAGATATTTTTAAAGGAGAAGTTGATGTAGTAGTATGTGATGGATTCACTGGCAATATATTATTAAAATCTTCTGAGGGATTAGCAAAATTTATTTTAACCACGATTAATAGTCTGATAATCAGCCAACTTCCCCAAAATCAAGAAATGGACAAATTAAAGGAAGAATTTATGAAATTGGTAAAGATGACCGACTATACAGAACATGGCGGATCTCCATTGTTAGGTGTAAACGGATTATGCTTTATATGCCATGGACGGTCTAAGGCAAAAACCTTTAAAAATGCCATACTCAATACTTGTAAATTTGTAGATGCTAACCTAGTTGAGCACTTTAAAGAGATATAAATACAAAAAATTAATTCACTAACAAGAAGGGAAAATATTAATTAATGAAAAATCTGCAAAATGTTAAAATAATTGGAACAGGTTCTTATGTTCCCAAAAAAGTTCTGACCAATGAAGATTTGGAAAAAATGGTGGATACAAATCATGAATGGATTATCACCAGAACCGGCATCGCTGAACGCCGTATAGCTGAAGATAATGAAACTACCTCAGATGTAGCTGCAAAGGCAGCTTTAAAAGCGCTAAAAGATGCAAATATTAAACCCGGAGAGATTGATCTAATAATTATCGCTACCAATTCTCAGGACATGATTTTCCCGGCTACCGCTTGTCTGGTTCAAAAGAAAATTAAAGCTGTAAATGCCGCAACCCTTGATCTGCAAGCAGGCTGTACCGGTTCGGTTTATGCCTTAATTACTGCCTGGCAGTATATTGCTACCGGTTTTTATGATAATGTTTTAGTAATTGGGGCAGAAACTCTCTCAAAACTCGTTGACTGGACTGATAGAAATACTTGTATTCTTTTTGGTGATGGAGCAGGGGCAGCTGTTTTAAAAGCCGATCGGGAGAAAGGAATCCTTTCTGGTTGTTTAAAAGGAGATGGGTCAAACGATGATCTGATTATGATACCAGCTGGAATTTCCAAGCACCCTGCTTCTCACGAAACTGTAGAAAAGAAAATGCATTATGTTAAGATGAAAGGAAATGAAGTATTTAAGCTTGCGGTTAAACACATGAAAAGAACTACTGTAAAAACTTTGGGCAAATGTAATCTTTCGGTAGAAGATGTAGATTGCTTTATTCCGCATCAAGCTAATATTCGAATTATTTCTGCCCTGACAAGGGTTTTGAAAATAAATAAAGATAAAGTTTTTGTAAATTTAAATAAATATGGAAATACCTCGGCTGCTTCGGTTATGATTGCTCTTGATGAAGCAGTAAAAGAAGGTAAGATTAAAAGTGGTGACATTGTAGTACTGACCGCATTTGGTGCTGGTCTTACTTATGGAACTATTGTATTAAAATGGTAAAACAGAAAAACTTCTGATAGGTACTAGAAAATTTTAATAAGAAAGGTTATGAATAAAATATGGAAAAAATAGCTTTTGTTTTCCCTGGTCAGGGTTCTCAAAAAATAGGAATGGGAAAAGATTTAATAGAAAATTACCCGGAAGCAAAAATTTTACTTAATAGAGCCAATGAAGCTTTAAAAGAGGAAAGAGTAGATATTGGTAAAATCTGTTTCGAAGGACCGGAGGAAGAATTAAAAAATACGGTTAATGCTCAACCGGCAATTTTAACTATCAGTACAATTTTGTGTGAATTGTTAAGAAAAAATAAAATTGAACCCTCTATAGTTGCCGGACATAGCTTGGGAGAATATTCAGCGCTGGTAGCTAGTTCTGCTATTAAGTTTGAAGATGCAGTGAAGTTAGTAAGGAAAAGAGGAGAATACATGCAGAGTGCAACTCCGGCAGGTACTGGTTCAATGTTAGCAATTATCGGTTTAGAAAAAGATGAGATAAGTAAAATGTGTGAAAAAATTAATGATATTGGGATAGTAGAAATTGCTAATCATAATTCTCCAACTCAAATTGTAGTTTCCGGTGAAATTAAAGCATTGGAAAAGTTATCAGTAATGGCCAAAGAGAAAGGAGCAAGGATGGCAATACCTTTAAAAGTAAGTGCTCCTTTTCACTCATCATTTATGGAGACAGCCAAAGAGAATTTAGCAAGATATTTAGAAAAAGTAAAAATAGATAATCCTAAAATACCTATAAGCTGCAACGTTAGTGCGGATTATATTAACAATAAAGAAGAGGTTAGATCAGCTCTAATCAAACAAATGACTCATCCTGTAAAGTGGGTTGATTCTATAATAAAAATGAATTCCGAAGGTATTAATTATTTTATAGAAGTAGGCCCCGGGAAAGTGTTGAAAGGATTAATTAAGCAAATTATTCCCGAGTCTACAGTCTTTAATGTATATGATTCAAATTCTCTTCAAAATGTAGTTGAAAAAATGGAGGAGGTCTTATAAAATGGGACTATCTGGAAAGGTTGCTTTAATTACCGGATCAGCTCGAGGGATAGGTAAAGCTATCGCCTTAGAATTAGCACACCATGGAGCGAACATAGTTGTTAACGATATTTTACCAAAAAGTGAAATTGATAAAACTTTGGAAGAAATCAAAAAAAGTGGTAATATGGCGATTGGGATAAAAGCTGATATAACTGTATTTGATGAAGTTGATAGAATGGTGAAAGAGATTATAAATAAATTTGGTAAAATAGATATATTAGTAAATAATGCTGGAATAACCCGCGATTCTCTTTTAATCAGGATGAAAGAAGAGGATTGGGATGCAGTGATAAGAATAAATCTAAAAGGTACTTTTAATTGTTCTAAATCTGTGGCAAAATATATGATGAGGCAAAAGAGCACTGATAAAATTGTAAATATATCCTCAGTTATCGGATTAGTGGGAAATATCGGGCAGGTTAATTATGCCGCATCAAAAGCGGGGATAATAGGATTAACTAAATCAATGGCAAAAGAACTTGCTTTAAGAAATATAAATGTAAATGCTATTGCGCCCGGGTTTATCGAGACAGATATGACTAAAAAATTACCGGAAAAAGTTAAACAAGATCTCCAACAACATATCCCTTTGAAAAGATTGGGTACTGTGGAAGATATCGCTAAAGTGGTGTATTTTTTAGTTTCTGATGCAGCAAATTATATTACAGGGCAAGTTATAAATGTCGATGGCGGCATGGTAATGTGAAAGGAGGTGAAAATATAGAATGGAATCAATGGATAGAATAAAAAAGATAATCGTAGATCAATTAGGAGTTGATGAAAACAAAATTACGGAAAATTCTTCTTTTGTTGATGATCTGGGTGCAGATTCTTTAGATATAGTTGAACTTATAATGGCTTTTGAGGAAGAATTTGATATAGAAATTCCAGACGAAGATGCGGAAAAGATGAAGACTATTGGAGATGCTGTTAAATACTTAAGCAAATAAGAATATAAATATAAAAATATGTATAAGTATTTTTTATATTTATTTTTTAAAAAATATGTATTAAGAAAAATGTTAAAAAATTAAGATTAGTGTCTAATTAATTAAGGGTCAGAAATTTATCCGACCCTTAATTAAAATGTAAATCTACTAATAATAATTATCTAGTGAAGGTGTTGAATAAAATAATGAAAAATAGAGTAGTAATTACCGGTTTAGGTCCGGTTACTCCCGTAGGAATCGAAAAAAATAATTTTTGGCAATCCTTAATTCAGGGAAAATGTGGTATCGATAGAATAAGTTATTTCGATACCGAAGAATATCCTACTAAAATAGCCGCAGAAGTAAAAGATTTTGATTATACAAATTACATATCTACCAAAGAAGTAAACAGAATGGATAAAAGCACTCAATTTTCAATTGTTGCTGCAATGTTGGCGCTTGAGGATTCTAAATTGAAGATTACTGAAAAGGATTCTTATTCAACGGGAGTTATAATTGGTTCAGGTATAGGCGGTATAGGAACATTTGAAAAACAACATAAAATATTATTAGAAAAGGGGCCGGGAAGAGTAAGCCCATTTTTTGTACCTATGATGATTTCCAATATATCCGCAGGTGAAATAGCTATTAAAATCGGGGCCAAAGGACCTAATGGAGTTATTACTACTGCCTGTGCATCATCTACTCATGCTCTTGGAATAGCCTTAAAACTTTTACAGCGAGGAGATGCCCAGATAATTATTAGTGGAGGTACAGAGGCTGCAATTAGCCCTATGGCTTTAGCTGGATTTTGCAAAATGAGAGCCTTATCTACTCAAAATGACTATCCCAAAAAAGCTTCTAAACCTTTTGACAGAGAGAGAGACGGTTTTATTATGGGTGAAGGCGCAGGAATTTTAGTATTAGAAACTTTACAACACGCAAAAGAAAGAAATGCTAATATATATGCTGAAATATTCGGTTTTGGCATGACTGCTGATGCCTATCATATAACTGCTCCCGCACCTGAAGGAGAAGCGGCTGCTAAGGCGATAGAAATTGCTTTAAAAGATGCAAAAATCGAGCCTTCACAAATTGACTATATCAATGCTCATGGGACTTCTACTCCCTTAAATGATAAATTAGAAACCTTATCCATAAAAAAAGTGTTTGGCAGACATGCCTATAATTTAAAGATAAGTTCTAATAAATCGATGACTGGTCATCTATTGGGGGCAAGCGGAGGAGTAGAAGCTATTGCCACTGCCCTTACTATAAAAAATAATATTATGCCTCCCACTATTAATTATGCATCTCCGGATCCGGAGTGTGACTTAGATTATGTTCCAAATAAAAGTAAAAAGAATATAGTCGATTATGCTATTTCCAATTCATTTGGCTTTGGCGGGCATAATGGTGTAATTGTTTTAGGGAAATATCAAGAATAGCGTGGAGCGTACAGCGTGGAGCGTATAGTTAGGAAAGAAGAAGACAGAATTCAGAAGTCAGAATAAATCCATATCTCGTGCAAACTAGTGTGCAGCGTGGAGCGTAGAGCGGATAGAAAAATTAGTATATAGTATTTAGTATATAGCGAAAAACTAAAAGTGCAAAACGCAAAACCATAGCTTAAAATTTAAAATTTACAGAAATAGTTTTGGGTTTTGAATTATGGTTTTTAGTTTTAACTTTTTAGCTTCGTACCGAAAACTAAGAACTATAAACTGAAAACTTAAATCTTGTATTTATACTAATGACTAACTAACCACTATTCACTAACGACTAGTTAAGAGTTTTGAATTATGGTTTTTAGTTTTTTACTATACGCTAAACGCTGTACGCTCCACGCTAGATTTATTAGCTAATGACTATTTTATAAGGTGATATAATGACTTTGAAAAAAGAAAAGGATTTAATGTTAGAAAAATTAGAAAAAAAATTAGACTATAAATTTAAAAATAGAATCCTTCTCAAAGAAGCTTTAACCCATCCTTCTTTCCAAAAGAAAAGTTTAAAAGACAAGAAAGCCAACAATCAAAGATTAGAATTTTTAGGTGACTCTGTTTTAAATTTAATTGTTACCGAGTATCTTTACCGTAAATTAACCTCTTTTTCAGAAGGCAAACTTACAAAAATTAAATCTGTTATGGTTAGCAAGGATATTTTGGCTAAATGGGCTGGTCATCTTTCTTTGGGAAAGTACATTATTTTGGGAAAAGGGGAAGATTCAACCGGAGGGAGAAAAAAATTATCTATTCTTGCGGATTGTTTTGAAGCTCTATTAGGAGCAATATATTTAGATAGCGGCCTCCAAAAAGCTAAAAAAATTATCTCGCCATTTGTAAAAAAAGAAACGGAGCTAATTATAAAGGGAAAGCATGGGGAAGATTATAAAACTTTACTACAGGAAATTTCTCAAAAAAGGATGAAATGTTTACCCGAATATTGTCTAATTAAAGAAAAAGGTCCGGATCATAAAAAAATATTTTGTATTGAGGTAAGACTGAAGAAAATTACCTATGGAACCGGAAATGGTGAGAATAAAAAAGAGGCAGAGCAAGATGCTGCACAGGATGCTTTAAAAAAGTTAAAAGTAATAAAATGAGGCAAAAAAGTGTTTTTAAAAGAACTTGAAATTTATGGATTTAAATCATTTGGAGAAAAAATAAAACTATCATTCAATTCTGGTATAACCGCAATAGTCGGTCCAAATGGCTGTGGTAAGAGCAACATTACCGATGCAGTAAGATGGGTATTGGGTGAACAGAATATCAGGTCATTGCGGGGAAAACAGCTAACAGATATTATTTTTTCAGGGAATCACAAAGAAAAACCTTTGAATATAGCGGAAGTTTCGTTAACTGTCAATAATTCTGAAAAGGTTCTCCCGGTAGATTGGGAAGAAATAAATATTAAAAGAAGAATTTACCGTTCAGGGGAAACCGAAAGTTTCATTAATGGAATCTCTTGTAAATTGAAAGATATTCAAGAATTATTTATGAACACTGGATTGAGTAAAAATACCTATTCTATCATTGCTCAGGGTGAAATAGATCTTATATTAAGTGCAAAGCCATCTGAACGGCGTTATTTATTTGAAGAGGCTGCCTCTATTTCTAAATATAGATATGAAAAGAAAAGAACTTTAAACAAAATTGAGGAAACCAATAATAATTTAGATAAGATTGAAAATATAATTTCCGAAATAAAAAATCAATTACTAATTTTGGAAGAAGAAGCAAAACATCTAAATAGTTATAAGATATGCAAAGAAGAGATTAATAATTTGGAATTATTCTTAATCTATCAAAAATATAACTTATGCAGTACAAATTTATCTAGAATTAAGAGAAACTTAGAAAAATATGAAAAAGAAAAAATCAAGATTAAAAAGAAAATTGAAGAAGAAGAAACAGAAATTAACTCATTAAGTATAGAGTTAGATAATTTAAGCAAGGAACAAGAAAAATATAAATATGATAATTACGAAATGGATAATAGAAAAAAATTAATTCAGAGCGAATTAAATTTAATGTTACAAAAGAAGAGTGATGTTGAAAAAAGGCTGTTTGATTTAAATAAAGAAGCTGAAAATATTACCCAAAAAATAGTTATTAGTGAACAAAATAAGAAAGCAGTAAGTTTGAATATTCTGGAGATAAACAAAAAATTAGATAGTTATAACAAAAAACTTATCTATTTAAATAAAGAAATTGATAATATTACAAAATTTACCGATTCGCTTAATATTATAGAGATTAATTCTAAGAAGGTATTAAAAACAATTTCGGAAAAAGAGCTGTTTTTAAAGGAAGCAAAAATAAAATACAGTACTACCTTAAATATGATAGATATAAATTTAGAAAAAATTAGAAAAAAAAGAAGGTTACTTGACAATCAATTAGAAAATATGGTGGTAAAAGAGAGTGATTATCAAAAAATCGTAAGAGAAAAAAGAAATATCGAAGATAAAGGGCATCTTAAATCAAATGAAGAGAAAATAAAAAAGATTGAAAATATATTAAAAAAATTACAGGTAGAAGTGGAGAAAGATAGACATATAATTAGCTTAAAAGAAGAAAGAAAAAATATTTTAAAGAAATCAATTGAGACTAACGGGAAGAAAAAAGAACAAAAGGCAGAGATCTTTTACTCCCGATATTGCCAAAAATATCCGGATGACCTTTGTGAAAAAATTATAAAACTCATCGATAATATTCCTTCAAAATATGAGAAAATTATGAAGATTGCTTTAAGAGAAAGTTTTAACCCAATTGTAGTAAGCGATATTTCATCAGCTTTGAATATACTAAATTCCTTATCGGAAAACGAATTAGAAAAATTAAAGATAATCCCTCTGGATTTAATCAAAAATATAAAAACACTTCCTGATGACCAGGTTAAAATTCAAAACAAAAGTATTTGTGGGTTTGCCAACGAACTGATAAATTACTCCCCAAAATACCAGAATTTATTTAAAGTTTTGTTGGGAAATGTATTAATAGTTGAAGATATAAAGACTGCCCTTGATATTTCTAATGAGTACTTGGGTAAATATAAAATTATTTCACTAAATGGTATGGTAATAAATATAGATGGCTCCGTAGATATTTATTCAAACTCAGCAAATTCAGAGAATTTTCAAGAGAGTTTTTATGATGTAGAAAGAGAGATTGAAAAATTAGAAGAAGAAATAAAATCTTTAAAAATTAAAATTGAAAGAAATGATAATCTTATAGAAGAAAATAACAATATTTATAATTCCCTATGGAAAGAAAATAAGGACATAAAAAAATTATTGCGAGAGAACGAAAAAAACGTAACGGACAGTATAAATAATTTGAACAAGGCAACAATTTCTGTTAATGAGCTAAAAGATAGCCTAAAAGATATTTTAATTGAAGAAAATAGTATTTTGGAGGAAAGAAAAAAAGTTTCTGAGAAATTACGTATCTCGGGGAAAAATTACAACATCCTTTATGAATATAGCAAAAATATTAGTCATTCTACTAAAACAATTAATCAAATTGTTACAAGAGGAAACAACCGTATAAACAATCTTTCCAGAGATATAAATGACCTAAAAAATAACATTATAATAAATAAAGAAAAACTGATAAACATAAAAGAGAAAGATGAAAATATTTCTCAATACAAGGATGAACATTCACTCAATTTACAGGAAAAAAGAAGTGCTATAAAAGAATATAATGAAAAACTTGTCGATATATTAGAAAAAATAAAAGAGTATAAAATTCAAATAAACGGTTTGGATAAAGAAAATCCTTCTGTTTTCAAGAAAGCAGGAGAGATAGAAAAAATTCTGCAAAGAAAATTGAATTTATTAAAAAGTTTACAACAGGATAAGATAAACCAACAAAAAACGTACGAATCAATCAAAGACAAACAACATAGAGAAGAAATGTTAGAGGTTCAACATCAGGAAAAATACGTTAACATAGAGGATGAAGTAAATAAAAATTATAATTTATCACTGGAAAAATTAGAATTATACAAAAACATATCCGGTTCACAGAAGGAAGCTAACCAAAGGATAGATATTTTAAGAGACAACATATTAAAAATGGGACAGATAAACTTTGAAGCCGAAAATAGATACAACCATCAGTTACAGCGCTATAATTCTCTATGTAAAAAATATGACGAGATATATAAGGCAAAAAAATATCTGGAAATAACGATTTCAGAAATTGACCAAATTGCCACAGAAAGGTTTAAAAAAACATTTAATCAAGTAAAAACCTATTTTAATGATATATTTAAAAAAATATTTTCCGGTGGGGAAGGGAGATTAATTATTGATTCTGAAGAAGATATATTAAACTCCGGAATAGATATAATTGCCCGCCCTCCGGGGAAGAAAACGCAAAATATTGAATTATTATCCTCCGGTGAAAAAGCCTTAACCGCTATAGCACTTTTACTGGCCTTGTGGAAAGCAAATCCCAGCCCTTTCTGTCTTTTTGATGAAATAGATACATCTTTAGATGATATAAATGCTGAAAAACTTACCCGTATATTAAAGGGGAAATATTTAAATCAGTCGCAATTGATTCTTATTACCCATCAAAAAACAACGATGGAAGCTGCAGATACATTATACGGTATAACCATGGAAGAATCAGGTATCTCAAAATTAGTTTCGGTAAAATTTGAAAAATAAGTCAAGGTGGATAATAAAAACTATGAATATAAAAAATATATTTTTCCAATTTAAAGAAGGGCTATATAAAACCAGGATAGAATTTGCCAATAAATTGGGATTTTTATTTAGTAATTCTAAAGATAAGTCAGATTTTTTAGAAAAATTAGAAGAGGTATTAATATTATCTGACTTAGGAACCTCAGCTACTGCAGAGATAATGAATGAATTTCAGCAGATTAATTTTAGAGAATATAAGGAAAATAACTTTATATTTTTCAAAGAAAAATTAAAGGTTATCCTGATAGATATTTTAAATTCAACTTCATCTGATATTAAAATTAATGAAGATAGATTAAATATAATAATGCTGGTAGGGGTAAATGGTTCGGGAAAAACCTCGGTAGCGAGTAAAATTGCTTATCGTTTAAAAAATATAAATAAAGATATAATAATGGTTCCCGCCGATACCTTTAGAGCAGCAGCAATACAGCAGCTTAAGA
>JABUBM010000035.1_pt1 | contig 28961 bp, 23 predicted proteins | sample 7240321 | NCBI WGS metagenome assembly JABUBM01 (sample SAMN07256344, study PRJNA390944) | subsurface metagenome | isolation source: Methane hydrate marine sediment | place: Pacific Ocean: Eastern North Pacific, ODP site 1244 | collected 2002
GTATTCCTTCATTAACTGCTAGTGTAGCTGGATCATCATAGACAAGACATCCACATTCTATAACCCCTTCTACTGGGCAGCCTTCTCCAGGTGCGCTATCACATGGGCCTAAACAAGGATCAGGATCGATCACTAGACTCCAGGGACCGTCACCGGAACAAGCATCTTCACAGCAATCGGTAGTTTCACAGACATCAGTAGTCCTGCTGGTCCATTCCATGTATGCACCGGGAACCGCAGCAGGAGCACAAGGATCTGGATCTACACATTCGTCTGCACAATCTGTAAATTTGACAAAAAGGTCAAGTTCAGGTGGATCACAATCTACTGTTACTACTCTAAGAGCAACTTCTTCACCTGGGCAGCAAGGATGTTTAAGTAAGGCAACTAAACAAATAGGTTCGCATACACATAAAAATCCGTTAGCTTGAGTAGCTCTAAAACCATCACATGGATATCCATATAAGAATTCATATTCTTCGACGGTCCAGACTGTCCTATCGGCATTAGGTGTAGCAGCTACAGGTTCTGGATCAGGCATTATCTTATATGTTACGGTACCATCCTCTTCAACAATCTTCCTTGCAATATATACTACATAATCTACAGCAACAGGTGTTGGGAAAGTAACGGTTACATCTTTGGCGCAGCCTACATAAGTTACGCCTGCTGTGCTCTTATACTCATCCTCTATAGTTATAGTAACTGGTGCTACTACGTCATCGCCATTACCATCGTCATCGCCATCACCATCATCTACTATACCGGGAAGACAACCAACCAAGAGGAAAGATGCCATTGCGACTACCATTAGTACTAATAATAATTTCTTCATTTTTTTCTCCTTTCTATTATTATAATATTCTATTTTTATGAATAAATTTCTCCGTATGTCGACCTCATACGAGCAAAGATATCAGATACTTAAAATATTTCATATCTCTGCTTTATTATAAGAAATTAGTATAAAAAAATTATGTATTTTTGAATTACAATCTTGTAGCTTAGAATTAAATATTATAATGAATAAGTCAAATAAATCTATTTATGTGAAAAACTTTATATAATTTAAATACGACATAGATTTTAAAAATCCTTCTTTTTTTTATAAAATATTTACAAAAAAATAAAAAATCACAATAATGAAGATGGTTTTTTAAATATATTTGATAATTATTTAATGTTTATTTATGGTTATGGTTTATCTGTGTTTAGTTTTCTGATTTAATGATCTATTCATTTTGGAAGATGATTTTTGAAAAATATTTATCTGTTCTAAAACACCAAAAGGGATACCATATGGTATCCCTTTTGGGTTAATTTATTATTTAAGTAAACTCATTTTAGTTGATTAGATTTAGTCTAACTTGGAATTGGAATAGGAGTACAGTCATCGTAAATCTGGTACCAACCACCTGCATCTGGACCATATGCCGGTGAGCCAGGTACGTAAACTCCATCAGCATCCCGTGAACCTACTTCAAATGTGACTAATGAATCGGTATCAAAAGTAAGTAACCAGGTGCTTGTAATTGCATTGCCTACGTTATCTTCAAAGCTAAAGTCTACATAATGTATTCCTTCATTAACTGCTAGTGTAGCTGGATCATCATAGACAAGACATCCACATTCTATAACCCCTTCTACTGGGCAGCCTTCTCCAGGTGCGGTATCACATGGGCCTAAACAAAGATCAGGATCGATCACTAGACTCCAGGGACCGTCACCGGAACAAGCATCTTCACAGCAGTCGTCAGTTTCGCAGACATCAGTAGTCCTGCTGGTCCATTCCATGTATGCACCGGGAACCGCAGGAGCACAAGGATCTGGTTCTACACATTCGTCTGCACAATCTGTAAATTTGACAAAAAGGTCAAGTTCAGGTGGTGTGCAATCAACTGATAATACTCTAAGCGCAACTTCTTCACCTATGCAACAGGGATGTTTTACCAGAGCAACTACGCATAATGGTACACACTCACTGAGTCCACTGTCAACACAATCAGCAGGAGAATATGCTGCCAGAGTCCATACTGTCCGATCTGCATTAGGACTAAGTGCTGTTTCACATGAATAAGGATCGACAGCAGCATCATCTTTCAATGCAACATAAACAACATAATCTAAAGCCACAGGTGTCGGGAAAGTAACAGTTACTGCACCTTCACATGGTATAAAGGTTACACCGCTAGTATTGGTATACTCTTTATCAAAAATCAGGGTAACTGGTACTATTACATCATCGCCATTACCATCGTCATCGTCATCGTCTGGTGTAGTACCGGGAAGACAACCAACCAAGAGGAAAGAAGCCAGTGCGACTACTAGAAGTACTAATAATAATTTCTTCATTTTTATCTCCTTTCGTTTTTTAAAGAATTCGTCATTATTTAATTTCGCGAAATTAACTAAATTTTTAATTTCTGTTTTAAAATAGCTTCTTAATCTCTTTACTTATGAGGGGAGCTTAAAAGTTCCCGGTATTTCATAAGCACTCTCCACATCTCGACCTGATGCAGGTTAAGAAACTACCGCTTTAATTAGTTAACCAGTTCACCGGTTTACCAGTTAGCCAGTTAACTAGTAATATCAATTTATAAATTTTCAATCAATTAACAATCTAAACAACAACAATAGATATAATTAATTATATAATAAATACTAATAAATAATACGATAAAAGTCAAGAAAAGTTTCAATTTAACTAGTCGTTAGCATTTAGTATTTAGTCGTTAGTAGAGAAAATACAGAAAATAAACAATAAAAACAAGATATTCAATAGTGAATCGGCAGTATATAGTCTCAGTTCTCGGTTATCAGTTTACAGTTTTTGGTTCATTACAAGAACGTATATCGAACCCCTTTACTTCCTGTGTCTTCTATCTTCACTATATACTACATACCATATACTAAATACTATTTTAGTTATATTCGACATATTAGTTGAAAAATCCTTCTTTTTTAAGAATTTTTTTATAATTTTTTTGTTTTCAAAGAACTTTATATATATTATTATTTAATGATCCAGTCAATAATGCATCGTATCTATTTATTAATTCAACACGGCACGCCGTGTTGCTACACTCGACTAACCAAATAAATTGTCAAATTAATTCTCCGGAGGTGGAGGCGTTTCCTCTTCCGGCGAAGTAGATGGCTCAGGTGCACCACCGGTTTCAGTAGGGGCTTCCCCTGCCTCCTGGGTAGGAGGAGTTTCTCCGATACTTACCGGACCTTCCTCTGAAGAAGTAGGAAGGGTCCCGCTAACTGAAGTTGTAGAGGGCTTCACTTCTCCCCCCTCTTCTATTTTTATTGTGCTAATTTGCGTTTCTAAACTGTTTTGAATATTCTCACAAATTTCCTCGATATTGCTGCTATTTTCTATGGCTTTTTTAAACAGAAGAGAAATTTCTTCCCGTGATAATCCTGAATCAGTTGCCAGTAAGCTTAAATAGCTCAACTCTTCACTTATCTCAGAAATCTCTAATATACTTTTGCCTTCGGCGGTTCCCGTTTTTACCAGCCAGGATAGAGATTCATCAGGGACATCATTTTCCAGGCTATCGGCCAATATTTTAACCATTTCTTCCCCGCCATTAATCTCCAAGCCCTCTTGTTGGGCTTCATTTAAAATCTCAGCAGCTTTTCTTAGATTCTCGGCTTTGGTAGAAATTACTGAAAATATCTCACTATTATTTACATTTTTGGCTAAACCTTCGTTTAGCTTATTAAATAGTGTATCAGTAGGTAAGCCATCTTGTTGTGTATCTAATATTACACTAATAACTTTCTTCATATTATAAGCATCAACTGATTTTTCTACACTATTCTCAATAATTCCTCTGGTAACCTCAAAAGGAATACCACTTTCTAAAAGCTCCTTTAAAGCAGGTAAAAGCATTTGATTCTTCTGAAAATCACTATAATTGGAGGAAGAATCCAAAATACCTCTTAACTGTTCTAATTGTTCATCAATGGTTGCTGTCTCTGCAGAAAAAACAGATATAGCAAAAGAAAATATTACGAGTAAGGCTATTAAATACAATATTATTTTGTTTTTGTTTTTTTTCAGTTTCATAATTTAATTACCAATGTGTTTCAGTTAGCCAGTTAACCAGTTTGCCAGTTTACCAGTTAAGATAAAGACCGTTTGCCGGTTCGCCAGTTAATATAATTAACCAGTTGACTTGTTTGGTAGTTAACTGGGTAACAGGATAACCGGGTAACTGGGTAACTAATTTAGGTTGAGTTGCAATTATTTATTTCTAAAATAGCATTTTTATTGCCAAATCCGTCTTTAACGTAACGAAGTGCATTGGGATCGGGGAACCACTTTTCCTCGTCCAGTACAAACATATACTCATATCTGCCTGGCTCTAATTTAAGGGTTCCGGTCCAGATACCATCTCCCTCCAGATCTTCTAAAAGATTCGCCTGTGGGTTCCAGCCGTTGAAATCTCCGGCAATTGCCACAGTGTGAGCTTTGCCATCATTTACCTTTAAAGAAAATTGTACTTCAGCTGAACAAATAGGAGAAGTATCAGGCGTATTAAAAACAAAAGTAAAAGCAAAAAACACGATTAATGCTGCTGCGGCCGCTGCACCGACCAGACGGAAAAAAAACATAGATTCCCACTTTCGTGGGAATGACAGACTGGGAATAGAAATTCGCTTTTTGATTCGGTCCATCCAGGAAGATTGAATCTGAATCTCTTCGCGTGAAATTTTAGCCATTATGCTTTGGGTAAAATCTGTCGGTGCTGGCTGAGCCAATAAAGAATTCAAAGAAGTAATTATCTCTTTTAAACTTTGATATTCTTTGTTGCAGGTAGGACATGATTTTAAGTGCTTATCGACTTGTTGGGCCGTATCCACATCGAGTACCTGATCTATATAAGAATTTAATAATTTTTTTATTTTTTGACAGTTCATTTGCTTGCTCCGCAAGGGTTTTTAGTTTTTGGTTCTCAGTACTTAATAATACGAAAATATGATAAAAAAGTTACAACCTTATCAGTTAGCTGGTTAGTTGGTTTGCTGGTTAACTAAATATTGTTTTCTAATATTTTCTTTAATTGTTCGCGGGCGCGGTGGAGACGGATTTTTACGGTTCCGGAAGGTATTTTAAGAATATTAGATATTTCGATATAGGAAAGGTCCTGTAAGTGACGTAATACTATAACTTCTCTGTATTTTAAGGGTAGAGAATAAATGGCCTGTTGAATTACCTGAGCATCTTCTCGTCGAGTAATAATCTGTTCCGGATTATTGGTTAAATCTTCAGGTTGAGGATAAAATTCTGAATCATCTGTTTCTACCGGAGTATCCAGAGAAACATAATTTATTTCTTTTTTCTTAAATCTATCCCTTATGATATTCAAGGTAATCTGATAGAGCCAGGTTGAAAATTTGTAGGAAGGGTTAAAATGTGCCAGAGATTGATATGCCCGCAGGAATGCCTCCTGTGAAATATCCTCTGCTTCATGAGGATTATTACTCATCCGATAAGCTAAATTATAGACCATATTATTATAGTTATCTATTAACCGGGAAAATATTTGAGTATTTCCCAGTAGACAGGCTTCTATTATTTTAAGATCGTCCATTTAGAAAATTCTCCGATTTTCTAGTCGTTAGTATTTAGTCGTTAGTCGTTAGTGAATAGTCGTTAGCAAAAAAAATGCAAAACACAAAACTGGTTTTTAGTTTTTAGATGAGACGGGTTGGATGAATCCAATCCCTAATTCCTAAACTCGCTACTCGATACGCGATACGAGTATCAGCTTGGGGGGTGATTTTCGTCTATCCAGTCAATCCAATATTGGGCAGATTCAGGGATAGAACTGCCATCCCACCAGGTGCTTCCTGGATAATTATCAATAACTAACTGATAGGCCGCGCGTGCTTCGGGCCAGTTCTCTAAAGCACGGTAGCAATCGCCAATTCTAAATTGGGCTTCGGGAGGAATTTCTCGACCATCACTCCAGGTAGAATCAGAATAATTATCAATTACCAGCTGATAGGCAGCAATTGCCTCAGGATATTGGGCAAGCTTACCATGACAGTAACCTATATAAAATTGAGCAAGAGGGGCAACAAGTCTATCCGGTTCACCTGGCCAGGTAGAGTTAGGATAATAATCTATGACTTTCTGAAATTCCAAAATAGCCTGACTATAATCTTGTGCTTGATAATGGGAATAGCCAATATGATATTGAGCGGGAGCAGCATAATCACTTTCAGGATAACTTTCGATAACTTTATTAAATTCAATAACTGCTTGCTCAAAATCGTATAATCTTCGATAGCTATGACCGATATAGTACTGGGCATAATCATGAAAAGGGCTATCTGGATAATCATTGATAACTTTTTGATACTCGACAATTGCATTATTATATTCACCGCTTGCGTAATAACAATTACCCATACCTAATTGAGTATCATCTGCCCATATACTATTAGGATAATTAATAAGTAATTCATAATATTCTAAAAGGGCTTTACTGTAATAACCAAACTTTTTTTCATTTATATAGGCAATATAATATTGGGCATCATCAGCATATTGGCTATCGGGATAATCATTGAGCAACTGCTGAAAAGTGGAGATAGCGGTGCTGTAATATTCAAGATTATAATAGATCAGCCCGTTGTCAAAGAGAAATTTGTCATCAACTGCCCGGACAACGATGGGATCACCATTATCAATCAAGGTAACTTCGTCTTCTTTTATTACAACACTTAATATTTTATAAGTAATATAACTTTCTTTGGTAATAGTTAGATTCCGAGCACCTATATATACTTCATCTATCCTGAAGAAGCCCTCTTCATCTGTGAGGGCGGTACTGGAAGAACCGGTGATGCTGACCAGGGCTCCTTCTAAGGGACGCATATCTATAACCGTCTCTTCATAAACATACCCTTCCACTGAACCTTTAGAGAAAGGCGAAAATAAGCAGCCAGTTAATAGTAAGAGAAGAAAAGATAGAAAAATGACAGGGGACGGTCCTTTGTCATTTTTTATTTTTCTGAAATTTTTAATTAATAACAACAACGATAAAAGCCTCCTTATTAGTTGTCTAGTTAGCCAGTTTGCCGGGTAATAATTTTTATTTATTTATTTTCTTCAATTTTTTTTCCGCTTCCTGCGCGAACTCTGATTGGGGGGCGAACTCAATCACTCGGGAAAGGAATTCTCGAGCTTTTTCTATTTCACCTATTTTATCATAAGATAAACCCAAATAATAGGCAACTTCTACATTTTGGGGAGACATTTTCTCTGCCATCTCCAAATATTCTATAGCTTGAGAGTACTTCTTTTTCTCAAAATATACATATCCTATTCTGACGTTAAGGTAAATAATAATTCCCGTATTCCCTGCAGGAGGAGAAGAGCCTGTTTCTAAATCTAAAGCCTTTAAATAATATTCAAGGGCCTTATCGTAATCATTAATAAAAGGGACTATGCTTCTTACTTCATAGATATAGCCTAATCTGAGATAGCTATTCAAATCTCTCGGATTGTCTTCAATAATTTTTTCGTATTGAGGGATGACTTGCTCCGCGAACTTATTAGCCTTTCGATAAAGACTGTAGGCTTTAAAAATATTTTTGTTGTTATATTCTATAATCCCTTTTTGTAGGTAACATTGCCCCAGGTAATAGTAACTCTCTGTATGATTTTCGTCTAATTCAATTGATTTTTCAAATTCAATAATAGCTTTATCGTATTCTCCCTTGCCAAAATAAGACATTCCTATTCTAAAAGGAGTCTGAGGTTGGGGTTGAGGCTGAGGCTTGGGTTGAGGCTGGATCTGGACGACAGATTCATTTTTTTCTTTGATAAACCCGGAAACGGTAACTGCTGCCCGAGGATTAACCGGGTCATTAGATTCCACGTAAACCTGTTTAGTAAATCGCCCTATCATATCCAAAGAGTTAACCGTAATCTTTAATTCGCCCTCTTCTCCCGGATTAAGCTCTTTAGTAGAAATTAGAGGGTCAATGCAGGATTCACAGCTAACCTTGGTCCCCTTAATAATTAAAACTTCATCCCCTATATTTTTAAATTTAAAGATATGAGTAGGAAGCTCATCGGGAGTGATTTCTCCAAAATCCCAGGAATCTTCCGGGAAGTAAATAGAGGGACCCGAACTGCCCAGGGCAATAGTTGTAATGGTAGATAGTGGCAAAAATTGTGCCATCAGAGCAAAAAATAAAGAAAAAGCAATACACATTATTATTAAAGAAAATATTCTATTCTTTCTATTTTTTCTAATTATCCTATCTTTCATATTTATTATTTACTTTATATCTCCCCATTTTTTTGATATTTCTAATCTTTTTGATTATATAATAAATTCCCTCTCTTTTGCAAATCAAAAAGTTTCCAAAAGGTGCCAGGCACCTTTGGGCAACTTTTTGATTTTTGTAAAAAACAAAAATATGATATACTTAGAAAAATATTTTAAGTGGGGGGATGATGGCAATAAATATATCAATTGGGAAGTTTTCACGGCCGAAGATATTAGATCGCTATATCGTAAAAGAAGTAATGAGCTTTGTGGCTCTGGCGGTTGCTGCCCTGACCATTATGCTAATTATGCAGACCCTCTTTGAGTTAATGGACATGTTAATTAATAAGAGGGTGGCCTGGCCTTATATTGTCAAGCTATTAGCCTATCGCCTTCCGGCATTTCTGGTGGTGACCTTCCCTATCTCTTTGCTGGCTTCCAGTGAACTGGCTATTGGCCGCCTGTCCACCGATGGTGAAATAACCGCTATGAGGGCAGGTGGAATAAGTCTCCGCCGAATAATGATTCCCTTTTTAACTGCTGCTTTAGCCATAAGTATTTTGGCTTTTGTAATTAATGATTATATCGTTCCTGAGGCCAATCATATCTCACAGAATATTATTAGAGAGATTGTTCTAAAGAAAGGCCCGCCTAATATCAGGCGAAACGTGTTTTTCCGTGATGCTGAAAACCGTTATTTCTATATCAATCGATTGGATGAAGAAAATATGATTATGCAGGATATTATGGTCTATGAAATGACTCGAGAAAAATTTCCCCGAATGATAACTGCCAAGACAGGGAAGTGGGTGGTTGATACCTGGAAACTGGAGAATGGTACCATCTATAACTATGATGAAGATGGTAAAATTACCTATGAGATGAGTTTTGTTAATATGGATATTATTGTCAAGGACGACCTGCAAAAATTCTTTAAAAATCAGAGGACTCCCCAGGAGATGAGCAGTAAAGAGTTAAGGCAGCAAATAGATATTTTGCAACAAGTAGGTGCAGATACTAAAAATTTTGAAGTAGATTTGTATATAAAATATTCTGTCCCCTTTAGCGGATTAATCTTCGTGCTTCTGGGAGTGCCTTTGGGCTTACGGGTAAAACGGGGGAGTAAAGCTACCGGAGTAATCCTCAGTATTGTTTTGGTTTTGCTTTATTACATCCTTCTTTCCACTACCAGATCTATGGGCCGAGGAGGTATGCTAATCCCGTTTCTGGCGGCCTGGCTGCCTAATATGATTTTTGGTATTTTAGGGATTTTTATTATGTTGGGATCGGAGAAGAAGTAAATTAGTCGTTAGTGAATAGTGAATAGTCGTTAGTTTTAAATACAAGAAATAAAGATGGTTTTTAGTTATTAGTTTTTGGTTTTTAGATAAAGAAAATCGGTTTATAGATAATTACAAAGATGCGGCGGCCGGCGTGTTGTGTTGAATTAAATAGAAATGATATAAATTTATAGTTTCTAATTTAGATAAAGATATCCTGTAAGGAAATATAAGAAATATGATACAAAGCGGAAAAGTAAAGAAGGTAGTAATTTTTTTAATAATATTTATACTACTTTTGGGGCTAAACCTGGGTAACTTAAAAACTGGGATTGTCCTGGTATCTTTTGCGCAAGAGACAGGAGAAACAGGAGAAACCGGGGAAATAGTCGAAGCAGCAGAGGCAGAAACAGAAGAAGAATTAGATATTTCCCTTACTGCTGAATATATCACTTATGAAAAAATTGAGGACGAAGACCTGATTATCGCCAAAGATGGGGTAGAGCTTAAATATCAGGATATCGAAATAAAGGCTGAGCATCTGAAGATTAATCTAACCACTCACTTTCTCTTCGCTTCCGGAGAGGTCTATTTCCTGCAAGATGAAACCAAAACTTACTGTGAGGAACTTACCTATAATTGGAAGACAAAAAAAATAATTCTGCTTCGACTAAAAGGTGAACTAACTGGGGAAGGCATCAAGGGAAAGGTATATTATCAGGGAGAGAAGATGGAAAATTTCCCAGAAACCACTGAAATTACCGGAGGAAGTTTTACCACCTGTGAATTAGAAGAGCCCCACTATCGTATAGTCGCCAAAGAAATGGTTATCTATCCCAAAGATAAAATAATCGCCCGTAATATCTCCTGGTATGAAGGCAAAATTAAAATTGTCACCCTCCCCTATTTCCTGATTTTTTTAGACCGCAAAACCCAGCAGCCCATTCTTCCCAAGATAGGCCAAAATAGCACAGATGGCTGGTTTATAAAGACCTATTTTAATTATTATGTTGATGAAAAATCCTATGGCACCCTTTATATCGATTGGCTGGAAAAGAAAGGTATAGGCACAGGAGTTGAACATACTCTCGAAATAGGAGATACAAATCAACCCGGAGAAACCTCCCTTTACCTTTATCAGATTAAAGATAAGAATAGTGGCAATATAAATCTATCCGGGCGGATAAAATATGAGCAAGAATTTGAAGAAGACTTAAAAACCCAGGTAACTCTAAATTACGGTGGAAGTAAGGCCGCAGGAGGAGAACTACTCAGCAACAGTTTAAAATCACAATTCAGTTTAGATAAAAAGGGAGAGAAATATAATCTTAAAATTAGTGGTAAATATAATTTCAGCGGAAAAGAAATAGAAGATTTAAGTATTGACGGTAATATAACCATGAAACATAACTATAGTTTTAGCGATAAGTTGAATTCAGCCCTTACTTTGGTTTACATTGACAAAAACCCGGCCAATCAAGAAGTAGCAGACCTGGAATTAAAACCAAAATGGGAATTAAAATATAAGGGTGAAGGTTATACTTTAAATTTGACAACCGAGAAGAGGTTTGACCTGGATGGCAATAATTATATCGGAGAAAATGTTACTAAAATAATTGACCGTTTACCGGAATTTACTTTTGTGAAAAGCTCTGCCGCCATTGGAGACACTAAGATTATTTATGACATCGACGCCTCAGTGGGACATTTTTATGAAGCGGCTACCGAGGAAGATAACTGGCGCGGAGAATATATTATTAATGTTAAAAGACCTTTTAGTTTGGGTGAATATTTAACTTTAACCCCTTCGGGAATCTTTCGGCAGGATGTCTATTTAACCGGTGAAGCCCGCTATCTGGTGGGGGGGAAATTGGATTTAAAAGCAGTTTATAACCCTTATATTTCCTCTACTCTATCCTATAGTTATAATAAATCGGTAGGCCCCACTCCCTTTAATTTTGATTATATCACTCCTTTAACCAATACAGTTAGCGGGAAATTGACCTTAAAACCTTCTGAAAAAATTAAATTGGATTTGTCCACTAATTATAATTTTATTACGGAAAATTTTGGAAATTTAGTGGCAAAATTAGAGTATAAACCGAAAGACGATTGGAAGATGAATTTTAGCTCCTCCTATGATCTAAATACTAAGGAGTGGACCAAGAAGATAAATTCCACACTTGATTTACAGTTAAGCGATGATTGGAGAATCAAGTATAAAGGTGTAGTTGATTTAGATGATTTTAAGCTCACCAATAGTGTGGTGGGAATTACCAGGGACCTTCACTGTCGTGAAATAACCATAAATTATAAGCAGGCCACCAAGTCCTTCTGGGTGGAATTCTACATTAAAGCTTTCCCAACTGAGAAGATAACTCTGGGGGGACAGTAGATTAGTCGTTAGTGAATAGTGAATAGTCGTTAGTAGAACAGGTGTTTCACTTATCCTTGAATCAAGCTTGAAAGATTTTATTTTATAATTTTTAATATAGAATCTCTATATTCAAAAAAATCTTTAAGATTTCGTCTTAAAATATTTACTACAATTGTCTCATCTATCTTATCGTAGTGATGAACTATTATATTTCTAAATTGAGCCATATTCTTCATTGTTTTATACTGTTTCTTAGAGATAATACCCTCTTCCTCGAGTACTTGAAAAGTATCACTGTAGCTAGTAGGAACTCTATATTTTTTATCAGCAATAATGTGATTTGCTATATCCACACATAACTCAATCATCATCTGAAGTGTTCTCTCGATAATTCGCTGAATCTTCCAATCTTTGGAATATTCTTTTACTGTTATAGTAGAATATTCTTGAATCTGTTTAATATAAGTTTCGAGCTCAGCTAATTTTCTCATTATTAATATTTTATCTACCAAGTGAAAACCTCCTTTTAAAAATTTCCTCTTCTTTCTTAGAAAAATCAAAATATTCCCTCAATGCTAAGGACTCAAAAGAATGCCTTAAAAATGGATCTTTGTCTACCAATATTTTCTTATTCCCTACTATCCTTGCCTTAAGAGTGAGAGGTGCAATATTAAGTATAACCAGGTCGATTTCCTCGGTACCAAATATATCTATCAACTTTTTTAAAATAACCATCTTCTCTCTGGCAAAATTTGTTCCTTTTTTTAGATATAAAGCTACATCAATATCACTAAGTGGATTAACTTTGCCCTTAGTAAGACTACCAAAAAGATAAGCAAAGACTACTTTTGAGTAATTTTCTAAAAAATTATTTACTTTAGGTAAAATCTCTAATATATTATCGGGAAGTTTTTTATCTTTAATCATTATAAATTTATCCTTATAATTTACTTTATCACCTGGATTAAGCTAAACCGTAGGATAGATATCTCGTTTATCCATAATTTATTGTAGGGGCGTATTTCAATACGCCCCTACCTTCATTTACTAGTCTAAGTAGGGCAGGCGCCTCGCCTGTTTATTATTTTAACCTCTTAGTGGTTAATTATATTAATAAAGAGTGGTGATTAAAGCTTCAATTTTTACTATATCAAAATTTTCTCCGCCAGTACCATCTCCTGAAACAATTCCCTCTCCAGTTGAATTAATTATAGTGCTAATAGTAAAATAACTATCTAAGTGGTCATAGGTGTTATTTTCAGAATCAGTAGTTATAACATTAATATCGATACTAAAATCGATGTCGCTGGGAACTCCTAAATCACTTAAAGCTATGGTTACTTGAAATTTATTTTCTCCAATTGAACTACTTGTTAAACTTATTTCAGAAGATCCTTCTTCTTTTTGGGCAAAATAAAAGAATCCGTCTTCTAATTTAATATAATAAAATCTATCATCCCAAAATGAAATATCATATCCTGGTCCGGTAGCTGAATTTCCATCAGCATCCAAAACTATATAATATATCCCATCATAAGAATTAATTGTTCCGGCTACCTCCACAGTTATTTCTAATTGATAGTCCGTTTCCGGTTCTGGTCCTGGCTCATACGGCCAGCGCGCACATCCCGATATTATAACCATTATTCCTATCATCAATAAAAGAATTATCGCTTTTTTCACGTTCATAATTACCATAAAATCGCTCCTCTACGCTAAAAGTTTCCCAAAGGTGCCTGGCACCTTTGGGAAACTTTTAGTCTAATTTGATGCCGCTTCGGACATTTCCTTCTACTTCTAATCTTTCGCTGTCAATATAAAAGACAGCTTTGTCTCCGGTTATCCATCTGCCGCCCTCTTCTTCTATTCTTATTTTGCCCGTCAAAGTAATTTTCTGTTCCTTATCATTATATATTGCTTTCTCGGCAGTAATGGTGTAATCTTTCTTTAAAATCTTTACTTCCCCGGTAGCAGTTAAATCCTGGGTATCAGTAAAAATCTCCAGGTTGTTACAATTCCAGGTAATGTTATCTTCTTTCTCTTCTTTATCTTTTCGCTCCTGAATCAATATTACTTTTTCTTGAAAGATATATCTTTTATCATTAAGAAAAGCTTCAAGGGTTTCGCCGGTAATAGTAATATCGCTCTGGACTAATTTTATATCACCCTTTATCTGGCCAATCTTTTTATCTACATCAAAATCAGCTTCCTGAGCAGTCAGAGTGATATCTTCCTGGGTAATAATTACATTTCCCCCAAAGATCATTTTATCGGTACTTTTATCATAGGTCACATTATCTGCCTCTATATTTACCACCGATTCTTTTTTTTCTTCCTGGGCAGAAACACAAAATGATAAAAGTATAATTAGAGAAAAGATAATAAATGTTAACAGAAACTTATTAAAACAGAATTTTTTATAATTTTTCATTATGCATAAAAACTCCTTTCGATTAAATTAGTCGTTAGTCGTTAGTGAATAGTCGCTAGTATTAAATATAAATTGCGATATGCAAAGCATATTTATTATTATATAGTATAAAAAAAATACAGAGAATGGATATAAGATTATTCGATTTTGAAAGTTACTTTTACATTTCCCTGTAATTCAAGTTTGTTTAGCTCAACATCGCTTATGAGCCAGTCGGCGGTAATTTTATTTTCTTTTACTAACAATTCCACCGGTTCTAAGCTGGCTAAGGTCTCCTCTTCAGAATCCCAGAAGAATCTATCTCCTTTTAAGATATCCCCTTCCTTGGTCTCAATAACTACATCACCCACTAATTCCATACTTTTGTTTCCCATATCGGCAATACATTTATTAAGCTGAATATTTAGATAGGGTTCATCATCTTTAAAGATAACCGCTTTTTTAATCTTCTCAAAGATGGTTTTCTTTCTATCTTCGGCTAAAGATATTTTATCGGCTTCTATCTCCCATTCTTTTTTCCCGGCTTTAACTCCTACCACTGTTCCCTTTTCTATCTTGACCGGGGCCTCTTTTATTTCGATATCCTCTTCTTCCATTTCTTCAATCTCTTCCTCTGCTTTGCCCGTGTCCCCGTCCTTCCCCTTATTATAAATAAAATAAAAAGAAAGAGCTATAGCCAAAATTAATATTAAAATAAACCACAAATATCTTTGTTTAAGCATATTATAATAATATCATTAAAGCCCTAAAGATAAAAGCATTTCATCCCAAAAAGTATCCTGGGAAAAATTGGTATAGTTGTAATAGCCATTATAACCATAATACCAAGGGAAATAGATAGAAAGGCCTTTGGAGTCACTTACACTTCCACCGTTATAATCTGAATTAATTACTGCGGAATTTAAAGTCTGTTGAATACTTAAAGCGATATTTTTTACATTGATATTATTAGAATAGATTAACACTTTATTGCAAAAATCATATAAATCAATAAAATCAGGGTCTCCATAATATTGACTGCTTACAGAGGCAAAAATGTATTTACTTTTAAGAGTTAGGGAATCAGCCATTATAGCCCAAGCTAAATTGGATAACTGGGAGGTCAAAGTATCCATATAACTTAAATCAATTGCTGATTGAGTGACGTTGTAAGAAGAATAGAAATAAATATATTTGTTAACAATATCTTTCGCTAATTGCTCTGTAGGCATAAGAGGATTAGCCACCAGTTGAGCTAGAATAGTATCATAAGGCCAGCCATCACCGGGCTCATTTTCTTCTGAGGCAACCAGAATATCGGCATAATCTTTTATCTGATAAGCTACTTCCGTCATAGCCATAAGGCAGGCATCCATTCCCACAATGTCAATCTTTTTCCCCATTTGAGTGCTAATCGCAGAAAGAGCATATTCTAATTCGGGCATAGTTATTCTATCTCCTCCACTGGTATCATCCCAGGCGATATCTTTAGCAGTATATGCCGGAGACCGGAACCCTCCCCCATGATTCCAGATTACCAGTAGATACTTTTCAGCCGGATATTCGTTTATCGCCCAGCTGGTAAAATCAACTAAAGTTTGGGGGTCACCCATGTTAAGTTCACCCAAATCATTGAATTGGGAATTTATCTGAAAGGGATCAAAATCCTGAGTAATATAATATCTTCTGGTGTTGGTCCAATTACTGTTGGAAATATCATAACCAAGGATTCGGTCTACCTGAACCACTATATTTACATCGGTTGTAGAGCCGACTATTTCCATCTCATTTATATCATTAATACCAGCGCTCTCTAAATTATTATCGGCAGCAAGATAAACCATTACCGTCCATTCGGGAATACTGGGCACAGGAGGAACGAAACAACCAGTTAGTGTGATTGATAAGATTATTAGAACAAAAATTATTACATGTTTATATTTCATAAATTATTACTCCTCTTTAATTAGTTACCCAGTTTATCTGTTAACCGGTTTTCCAGTTACAAGATACGAGATTAAAAACTGTTTTATAGTTATTGGTATACAACTAAAAATATAAAACTATATTATTTAGCCAGTTTACCAGTTAATGTAGCAACACGGCGTGCCGTGTTGAGAAGTAAATAGACACGATGCATCGTATCTCTACACTTGAAATTGCCACATTCCCTATAATTGCTCGCAATGATATTGTAAAATTATTTTTTGTTATTGTTAATAATATATCATATAATAAATTAGAAGTCGAAAATATTATTTTTAAAAAAAATAAAAATATTTTAAAAAAAGAAGGATTTTTTAAAGCCGGTATCGTAAAGTATATACAAACAAGTAAAAATTATAAAAAGGAGGAAGAGGCCGTGAAGAAAAATACTATTATGAAAGGGGTTCTAATATTAATTGTCCTGGCGGTATTAACCTTGGGATTCGGAGGGTGTGGAGTAGTAATTTCCACTACAGGAACAGTGTATATAACAGCCAGTATTCCAGGCATTTATGAAATTTGGATGGATAATACTTTTCTTGGAACCACAAATTCCTCAGGAATTCTTGTAGCATATAATATAAGCCAAGGATATCATTTTTTTGAAGCAGATGGTCATGACTATGGTTGGTGGGATTGGTGGTGGTACTGGAATTATTACTATGGTTCAACGAGTAAAACTATATATGCAGGAATCAGTAACAATGTAACAATTCCTGTTTACTTGTACTATTACTAATATTAATTTCAACAAACATTTTCAAATTATTTCAAAATATTAAGTGTATTATAAAAAAGGGACAGGTTATTTTTTAAATCTATATTTAAGATTAAGTAACCTGTCTTTTTTTATTCAAAAATAAAATATTTCAAAAAAGAAGGATTTTTTGAGAAATTGTGGGATATTGAAATTAGTTAACCGGTTTTCCGGTTACCCAGTTGGTCAGTTAGGAAGGAAAATACAACACTGGTTTTTAGTTTTTGTATAAGATTTCCAGCTCACTTCGTTTGTTTGCAATGACTAAGATGGATTCCCATTTTCATGGGAATGACATCAAAAACCGAGATTGCCACGCCCTGATAAATCAGGGCTCGCAATGACATTTTAGGCAGGCGGGCCTGTCCTGTGTACGAAACGGGTTATATAAATCAAACCCCTAGCTCTCTTTAGAAACTCGAAACCTGTAACCCGAAACCTATTAACTGGTAAACTGACAAACCGGGTAACTGAATAATCTTGTAACTTGCGTTTGTTAATCACCAAGGGCAGACACAAGGTCTACCCCTACATATTTTACATTATACTATATACTGATTTGGCCTCTGATTTTCAGTTCACAAAATTCTTTGTTCTTTCCTAACTATTCACTATTCACTAACGACTAACGACTATTTTACTGTACCAAAGCTATTACCGTAGTATCCTCTTTTACCTGCAGGAACATTTCGGTGCCTTCATCAATCTTAACATCCTTACCTGGGATTAAAATCCCAACAGCTAACCCTATAGGGTTGCTCAGGATAATTAATCCTAAAATTCCTGCTCCTACTGCAATATATAATCTCTTATTTTCTTCTTCTGCCCTTTCTCCCATTATCAATTCAATAGGAGTCCCACCCAAGGACATAATCGATTTAAAGGTTAGCTCGAGTTTCCCGGGTTGAGCCAGTATCCTAGCTTTCTTTGCTGAAGTTATTTCTCCTAACCCTGCAGAATTTGCTGAAATAACCAATTTATTATCTATAAAAACATTTTCCCCAACCTGGTAATTAAAAGTCTCCCCTGAGACACTTTCTTTCGAACTTAAGTTGTTTAGAAAACGGATAGATACCAGAGTTCCGGCAGGGATTACCACCTCTTCCATTTGAGGTTTGCCTTCTTTAAAACAAATTTCAAAAATACTCTCTGCCCTCATAGCCAGGACATCAGATGATGTTTTACCGAATAAGACATTTTCTAAATTTTCTATCTTAACAATTAAAGTTTCAGAGGTAATTTTTTCTTCTAATATCCACTGAGAAGCATTGATTTTAAAGATTACGGAAGGTTCTTCCGGAGTTCCTGAAATTATAAATTCTTTTAGCTGTTTTGCCCTGCTGGTAATTGTTCCAGGGAGAGTTCGACCCACTAATTCTTTTTCTAAATACTCTACCCGCTCAATTAAAGGTTTTTCCTGGGTAATTCCATAGATAGCCATTTCTATCTGTGATAAATCCTGCAATAAAGTCGCCTCAGATACTTCTGCTGCCCAGGAAAACTGAGCAAATACCGAAGTGCAAATAAAAACAATTATTAAGAAAAGAGAAGATAATTTTTTAAATATCATTTAAGGTCACCTACCTTTTTAATAGTCGTTAGTGAATAGTGAATAGTCGTTAGTATTAAATTCAGGTTTACAGTTTAAAAAGATACAAGATATAAGATAATACATTTGATTGATTAGCCAATTAATTTATTCGATAGTATAGTTATAGCGGGTAGCGTTTAGCGTATAGTTATAGCGAAAAGCGCAAAACGCAAAACTATAACTCAAAATTCAAAACCCTTTCCGTATTACGTATTACGTATTGAGTATCGCGTGAAGATTTATCCCTCTCACCCTAACTCTCTCCCTCCAAGGGGAGAGGGAATAAACTTGAAACTCGTAACCCGTAACTTAAAACTATTAACTGGATAATTGGGTAGCTGGGCAACTAATATCCTATATGCTAAACACTATCCGCTCTACGTTAATGCGCGAGACACGAATTAGTCTTTTGGGTTTTTTGCTAAGTACTATTCACTATTCACTATTCACTAACGACTATTTTATTATAATATTATTCTCTAATTTCTGCAAATATTTTCCCAAAAAAAATAACCCCCGGAAAAATTCCGGGGGTTATTTAGAGTCTCACTAAGCTTTTACAATTAGAAGGTTACTTCGAGTCCTGCGGTTAAAGTACCAAGAGTATCAAGAATATCCATATCGTCATAATCATCGATATCATCAGACCAATCATTCTGCTCGTAACCAACAGTTAAAGCTGTATTCGTATCTAATGTATACACTAATTGTACTTCAGCACTCCAGAAAATAGCACCATCACTATCTACACGACCTTCAACAATTAAATCCATATCTTCAGCTAAATCATATTCTACTGTAGCTACAGCAACATATGTCCCTGCAGGATAATCATATTCGCCTGCACCACTTAAGACAAATTCACCTTCGTCATCCATTGGATAATTCATGTAGTTAGCGTCTATGGCAGCTGTGGTCAGTAATACATCATATGAAACACCTAATCCTGCAGTTTCTTCGGTATCTGCATCAACTGTGTAGACTAAATCTACGCCAATTTCATGAGTTTGGGGTGCCATAGCTGTATCCATATCGTATTCCCAGCTTAATGTTCCTTCAACTTCATCAGATAAAGGATAAGTAGCTGATACGCCACCACCAAGTCTATCAGCAGTAAATGCACCGGTTGTTGGGACAAATCCAGCTTGTACGTAATGAGCATCTATTGCCAACGCAAGGTCATCTAATGCAGTATCAATAGTTAATGCTCCCGCATAGGTTAATGCAGTGGCGTAGAATACACCTACTTCGACAGCTACAGTTGCTTCATCATCTTCGCCCAAAGCGAACGCTAAATCTAAACTACCAGCATAACCGGCAGCTAATACGTCATAAGAACCGGTAACGCCAACTGCTACTTCATCTTCATCGCCAAGAGCAAAAGCAACATTTGCTACATAGTAATCTTCTACGTCTCCAAATAGAGTCCAGTCACCGAGATCGTTCTCTGTATCCCAAACCCAGGTAGCCAAGAATCCGTCAAATTCTTCAAGTTCATCAAAGTCATATACTAATCCTAATCCCATAGTGGCTGGTTCAACTTCTCCTACTCTCAGTTGTAAATCTGCACCTTGATAGTCAATAAAGAAACCACTCCAGGCTACTGCATAAGCAGGTGCTCCGGAAAGAACATCGGTAGCAGTTACAGTAACTCCAGCGGTAGTTGCATCATTAATTGTAGCGACAATATTTATTTCTGCTTCATCACTCAAAGTAGCAAGTGTCATTGGAACTACAACTTTTGTGTAATCTGCTGTTAGTGTACCACTTATTACAACTGGTTCAAAGAAAGAATCCAGTTTGGCTACGGTTGTCTCTAAGGCAGCGATAGCTTCAGTGTTGGTACCTAAAGCAGCTTCTAAGTCAGCTACAGTTACCCCCAAGCTGGCTAATTCGTCAGCAAATTCAATAGCTAATTTCTCTAATATTGCTACATCATCAGCTGAGGCAAAGTCCATACCTTCAACATAGGCCAATGCTTTGGCTGTTGCTTCAGCAAATTCGTAACGGGTTAGAGATTTTCCTCCACCGAATGTACCATCAGGATAACCTACGATAACACCCTTTGCAGCTAAGCTTTGGACTGAATCATATGCCCAGTGGTTTAAAGGAACATCTACAAAAGGATTAGCGAGTACTGGAAGTGCAAAAGCTAATACTAATACTAATGCTAATGCTAATTTTTTCATTTTTTTCTCCTTGGTTTTTTTATATTTCCAGTTAACTAACCTTCAAGGAGAATTTATTAATTGAGTATCCAAAGTTCCCTCATTAATATTTTCTCTTTTTAGATTGCTAACTGGTTTTTATATCATCTTTACTTAAATTAAAGCAGGTCCAAGAATTTTTTTCACCTCCTTTCTCCCTACTTTAACCAATCTGAGATGATATACTTGTATATCATTCTTTCTTATAAAATACATATACTACATCGATGTTTAAAAATCCTTCTTTTTTTTGAAAATAATTTAAAATAATTTAAAAAATTTTCAAAATTATCACAAATTCATGTTCCATACGGTATTTTTTATATAAATAATTCACCATAATGTTATATATCTATTTTTTATTATAATTGTTAAGGTATTGTAATGTCAAATAAATTTGTATTTCGTATCTATTTAGTTAGTCGTTAGCAAAAACACAAGATACAGGGGAATATAATATAATTGACCGATTGACCGATTATCCAATTTGCCAATTAGGATAAAAACCAATTAGCCAATTGACCGATTAAAAACAATACAAATATAATAATTGACCAATTAAATTAGTTAGCCAATTACCCGGTTAACCAGTTTGCTGGTTAATTTAATTCATATATGTGGGTAGAAATGCTCTGGATTCCTGCTTTCGCAGGAATGACAAAAGAAACAGACGGGCTTGATAAATCAAGCCCCTACATTTACATAGACAGGCGAGACGCCTGTCCTACGGTTTTCTCTTGTATCTCGTATCTTATATCTTATAACTGGCTAACCGGTAAACTGGGAAACTAGGTAACTAATATTAGTCGGAAGTTAAGGGGTTCGAAGAAGAAATGGGTTTGGCTTCCATCCTCACTCTCAGAGGACCTGTACTCCAGGTATCGTAAACCGAAATTACTGAAACTTTCATTGTTGTGCCTGATTCTACAATAGTCTTAACTATATCATATAAATTAACTGCCGATACAGTTCCCACAAAACTGGTTTTAGGATTAGGAATAATCCCTTTTTCCACTGCTATAATATTCACTTTTCTTAAAAGAGATAAAAGTTCTTTTTCCACTTCGCCAGACACTTCTGAGCTATTAATTTCCTCAGAAATAATTTCTTCATCTATTTTAAAGATCAACTTATTCTCTAAGATGTTAAAATGTGCTACTATAGGTTCTCCCTCAACCACATTTATTGAAGATAAAAGTCTTACTATCATCTCTTTATCACTGTCATATATCTTCTGTGCTACATCCTCAAATTCTTCTTGAGAAATAATAAACACCTGATTGGTTCGCTCATCTTTTTTGGCTCCCATAGCTAATACTTTATTAGAAGCTTCGTTTAGAAATCTAATCAACTCTTCCTTTATTTCTTCAATCGGTCTTTGGCCTTGAATAATAGTCAGCGCAATCTGTTCATCTGAACCAAAAATAACCTCTCCTTCTCTAATCCAGGCAATTCCGGAGTAAAGAGCTTTTATGGTAGCATTTAATTCTTCTACTTCCTTATCTAGTTTCTCTTTTTCTTCTATCAGACCTTCTCTAATTATCAACAATTCTTCTAATTGACCTGTTTTATTTTTTATATCTTCAGATAATTTCTGATATTTCTCTTCCATTTCTTGTAATTGAGTAGTTTTTTCCTTTAAATCTTCTTTGGTAGAGGATAACTGCATATTTCTTAACTCTACTTCCCGGGATAAATAGGAAAGATTTTCCTTTAACTCTTCCATTCCGAATAGGGCAGTTCTAACGTCATTGGAGGAGATGGCAAGTATGGTTACTGTAATAATAGCAATCAAAATACCACTAATTATAGTGATAAATATAGCTGTAGAGTGGGGCCGCAAGCCAAAAATAGTTACTCTCTTTTTTCCTATTTTAAGGCCTACCCAATCACCAACAAAGGCGATTAAACCACTTATTATGATAACTGTAGATACTAAAATAAGACTGTACATTTTCTAAATTCTCCAATTCGCCAATTATATTAGTTAACCAGTTTTCCGGTTTTTAGTTTTTAGTTTTTCGGTTTACAGTTTGCAGTTTTCTGTAAAGGCTTTTTTAAACTTGCAACTCGCAACCTGTAACTTGTAACCTATTACACATTACTTATCACTGTATTTACTATAGCTATCCGCTGTACGCTCTACGCTATACGCTAATTTTACAGATTAAATTTTTCCCCCAGATAGATTTTGCGGGTGATTTCGCAATTAGCTACGTGACGGGGAGTTCCTGAAGTCAGTATTTTTCCATTATGCATAATATAAGCTCTATCGGTAATTTTAAGAGTCTCCCTCACATTATGGTCGGTAATTAATATCCCTAACCCTTTTTCTTTTAGATAAGAAATTATTTCCTGAATGTCATAAACTGCAATAGGGTCAACTCCGGTAAAGGGTTCGTCAAGCAACATAAAAGATGGTGAGCTGGTTAAAGTTCGGGCTATTTCTACCCGACGCCTTTCTCCTCCGGAAAGCATATACCCTTTGTAATCAGCGAGATGGTCTATTTCAAGCTCCTTTAGTAATGAATAGCATCTTTCTCTCCGTTCATCTCTCTTGACTCCTAAAGATTCTAAAATTAGAAGGAGATTTTCTTCTACAGTAAGCTTGCGAAAAATTGAAGGTTCCTGGGCTAAATAACCCAAACCCATCCTGGCTCTCTGAAACATAGGGATTTTAGTGATTTCTTTGCCGTTAAAAGATACTTTCCCCTTATCCGGGGCTATTAAACCAACTATAATATAAAAGGTAGTGGTCTTCCCTGCCCCATTTGGCCCTAAAAGACCTACTACCTCACCTTTATTAATCTCTAAGCTGATATCATCAACCACTCGTCTTTTTCGGTAAATTTTTAATAAATTTTCTGTCCTTATTCCCTGCACAATTTTCTCCTGTTTTAGTCGATAGTGAATAATCGTTAGTATTACTATAGCGTACAGCGTTTAGCGTATAGTAATTTAGTATCGCGTATTGAGTATTGCGTAAACACACAATTTTTTAGCGATCAACATAAGCATTCTATACAATATTACAGTTTACAAATAACATTCATATTAAAAAACTACTTTAAATAAAGTATTGCTTTTAATGGGGTCGAATTTATTTGACCCGAATTATTTCGATAATTTTTATAGCGGGCTTGATAAATCAAGCCCCTACATCTGTCATTCCCATGAAAATGGGAATCCATTCTATCCTTTTTTATTTTTGTATATGAGGGCGTATAGTAATACGCCCCTACTTCTTTTTATCAAACTTGAAACTTGCAACTCGAAACTTAATACTTGTTACATATTACTCATCACTTATTACTGTATTTTGCTATATACTTCTCTTTGCTGCTACAGCAGTAAAGAGAAGCTCAGCAAAAGCTACCAGATTGTCATCCACATAGACCTCTGCTTTGGCCTTACCAATTCCTCTTACCATCTTTACAATTTCCACTTTAATTATTAATTGGTCACCGGGATAAACCGGTTTTTTAAAACGGGCTTTATCGATACCGGCGAATAAAGGAATTTTCCCCTTATTTTCTTCTTTGGAAAACATCAGGACTCCACCGGTTTGAGCCATAGCTTCAAGTATGAGTACTCCGGGCATCACCGGATGTCCCGGAAAATGTCCCTGAAAAAAAGGTTCATTTATGGTAACATTCTTTACCCCTATAATCCTATTTTCACCTTGCTCTAATATTTTATCCACCAATAAAAAAGGATAACGGTGGGGCAAAAGATTTAGAATTTCTCCTATGGTTAATTCTCGTTTCATTGTGTTTTATCTTTCTCTTTGCTTTCTTCTTCTAATTTTCTCACAATTTCCGCTATTATATCCTGGGTAATATCCTCTCCTCCATAGAGCGCAATAGGATAATTTAAAATATCAGTTCCGGCTGGCACTTTTATCTCACTATTTATGATTAAATCGTATTTACCTGTATCCCCTACCGCCTTAACAGCCTCAATAATGTGTGAATAACGAGCCGCCTGGTATAATTTTATTTCAGCAAGAATCTTCTCTTTGATTGGATTCCATTCTTTATTAAATTTATCTTCCAATTTTTTAAGTCCAGTTTCATCCAGTCCTTTGCCTTGTGCATTTAATTCTTCCTGGCGTTTTTGGAGCTCTTCCCGTAAAGTTATACTAAGTTGATTAATATTTTGAGTATAAGGGTGACCAGATATAACTTCCGCTAAATTAACTAAGCCTATTTTTATCTCTGCTGCCTCAATATTTTGAAAACTTAAAAATAAAAAAATTACCATTGTAAACAATAAAATAACAACTGCTTTATTTGCTACTTTTTTTTCTACCACTCGCATTATTTTCCTCCTTAATATTATATAGTCCTACGGGCAGACACAAGGTCTGCCCTTACTTGTACCTTAACCTTATCTTTTTTCTTCTTCTTTCTTTTTTTTTCACTATCCGCTATACGCTGTACGCTCTACGCTAACTATATACTATTCACTAACGACTAATTTATCTTGATTTGTATTCTTAACTAGCTAACCAGGTAACCAACTAACCAGCTAACTATTTAAAAAGTATGCCCTATACTAAAGTAAGTCTGCCCTATACCTTCTTCGCCAATACCATAGTCTAGTCTAATTGGCCCAAGAGGAGTATCAAAACGGATACCTATTCCTTTTCCAAATTTTAAATCAGACACATCTATGCTCTCTCCGATATCCCAGGCATTACCCCAATCTGCAAAAAGTACTGCTTGAAAATTATCCGACAGTGGTAATCTGAATTCTGCATTAAATACTAAAGATTTATCTCCGGAAAACTCCCCGTAATCATATCCTCTTACCGTGTTCATTCCTCCCACTTTATATTCAGCAAAAGAAGGGAGACTGGTATCAGCTATCCCGCCTATAACTCTTAAAGCCACTACACCTTTACTCAGTTTATCGGTTATCTTTTCAATACTCCTAATATCGATTACTTCTTCCACGATCTTAGTGGAAATATAAGTACTAAGAGTTAAATTATATTTGGTAAAATCATAATCTCCTCCTAAAAACCCTCCCGCTTTTTCTAATGAAAAATTACCGTACAGACCAGAAGCGGGATTAAATACATTATCCCGGGTATCGTAAGTAAAAGTCGGAGTAAGACTGTTGGTCAACCCTTCATCACTATCATCTGGCAAAGAGGAACCAGAGACTAAATCGTAAGTCACTTTTTCCGTCTTTAATTCTAATCCTAAATTAATGGCATCAGAAATCCTGCGGCCAAAGATAAGTTTACCCCCCAATCTTGCTTCTTCATATTCAGAAATAACTTCTCCCTCTTCTTTCTCCTCTTCTTTTCTGGTAGTATCATAGACTTCGAAGCCGAAAGAAGTGGGCGTATTGGCTAACCAAGGTTCAAGGAAAGAAAGTTTATAAGTAGTCCGACCACCCAGTTCTACTTTGGCCTGTACTTTTTGTCCTCCCCCAAAAAGATTATTCTCCTCGTAACTGGTAAATCCCATAAGGCCTTCTTCGGAGTTATATCCTGCTCCAATACCGAATTTTCCTGTATTTTTCTCAATTACTTTTACAACTAAAACTATTGAATCTTCTTCACTGCCTGGCTCTAATTTCATACTTACATCTTCGAAAAATCCTAAGTTATAGATTTTCTGTAAAGATTTTTTTACAGTCTCAAAATTGAAGAGGTCGCCAGGTTCAATATTAATTTCTCTGGTAATTACCTTTTCTTTGGTCTTGTCATTACCTTCAATTACTATCTTTTCCAGTCGGCCTTCAGAAATTTTTATCCATAGTTTTCCTTCTTCATCAAAATCAATATCTTTAATATTAATTAAGAGATACCCACGGTCTTTATACAGTTGAGAAATACGATCAAGATCGTTCCCTAATATCTTCTGGCAAAAAATTTGTCCTTCCTGTAAAACCATTACTTCTCGCATCTCTTCCTTGGAAACTACGGTATTTCCTTCAATGTTAATCTCTTCAATAGGTAAATTTTCCACTACTGTAAAGACTACTTTGTAACCATCTCTAAATGATTCTAATGTTATTTTTACATCTTTAAAATAACCCAGATCATATACTGCTCTCATATCTTTTTCAACATTTTCTTTAGAAAACACATCTCCCAGATTAGAGGCGATTTGGGAAATTATTAGATCCATAGAAATATTTTCATTCCCCTGTACTACTATAGCAGTTATCTTTCCTTGATTATTTTCCTGTGCCTGGACTACACTTAAACTACCCAAAATAAATATTAAAGTTAAAATTCCAAATACAAGTATCTTGCTCCATTTGTTCTTTCTCACTTTTTATTCCTCCCCTTGAATATTTTTAATATTTTATTAAAACTCATATTTTAATTCAAATTTTAATTCAAATTCACCATCTTGTGAACCTACCGAACCTATCTGGGTATTTATAGTTATGTCATCTTTAATTTTATATTCTAACTCTAAATTACCTATTCCCATTTCAAATAAAGGTGCAGAGTAGGTTAAATAGAAATTTTCTGAAAAATATTTTCCCACTTTAAAGGCTAAAGTTTCTAAGGCTAAACCCGGGAAAAAAGCTAAATTGGAATCCTGATCTTTTTTAAAGATTGTCTCTATTTTAAACTCATCTAATCCAAAGCTATCAGCAACTTCATTTTCTATCTGGTTTAAAAATCTTATACTCAATCCTTGAGCTATTAAATTGATAAGTTCTTCCTGTAAAATTATCCCCAATTCTCCTTCGGTTAACCCGGCATAGTTTTTATTAAACATTAAAAGAGAAATTATTTCACTTTCACTCAACACCGGAGAGGAACTAAGGGTAACCGTTGGTTGAGCAAGAATTCCACTTACACTTAAAAATACATCTATATCATCAATTTCTGTTTTTGCTCTTATATCTAAAATCATATCTTCCCCTGTAGAATCAGCAAATATTACTTTACCCTCAGATACTCTGAATTTCTTATCTAAAAAGGCGATATAGCCCTGTTTAATCTGTAATCCCCCGTTTAATTTCGGAGCAGATAGGGCACCCTGAACTTTTAAGCCACCCACTAATTTCAAATTAAAATCATTGGTTTTGGCTATGAAATCATCTAAAATTTTTACCTCAAGATCGATATCTCCTTTAACATTAATTAATTTAGATAAAAGCTCGGATGGATTCAAAGGGATATCTTTATTATTCTCTTTCCAGTTTAATTCTGCCCGAGAAAGAGTTAAAGTACCTTCTATATGGGGAGAGGCAAACAGACCAGTCACCTTTGCTTTTAAATCAGCCTGAGCTTTGAAAATATCCTGGTATAGAATTTCCTCCTTATTAGTCCATATATTAATATTTAAATCCTGGGGCTGCAAATTTTTCAAAGCAAATTCCCCGGAAGTATAAATTCTATATTGGTCAATCTGAAAATTCGTATCTTTTATTTTTACTAAATTATCTTCTAACTGAAGAAAGACATTTAAGTCATTTATTTTCGTTGGAAATTGAAAAAGTTCTACTTCTCCATCTGTAAGAGAAATACTCCCATTCAAAATCGGTTGGTTTAAAGTCCCGAAAAGTTTTAATTCAGCATTAGTTAAACCTTGGAGTTGTTTAATATCTTCTTTGAAGAACATACTAATAAAACTTAAATCAGTATTTTCTAAAGTAAGGACAAAATCTATGGGAATATCGGTTAAACTTGAGGTAACTTTTTCTTTGCCCATAGAAGAAAACTCATAAGGAATCTTGCCCTTTCCTTTTATTTGATGACCTTCTTTATCCAGAACAAATTGTTTAACCTCTAAAATATCCTGGTTATATAGAGCCTCAAAAGTAAGATTATCAAAAATAAAATCCTGAAATCTCCCCTTTTCAACCTTGGCCGAGAAAGATATATTAGGTAAGTCAATATCTCCTGTAACCTCCGCCTTAAAGTTCACCATGCCTCCAATTTCATCTTCTATACCAAAAAGATTAGATAATTGGCTCAAATCTACATTATCCGCTGAAAGGTGAATATCTAAATTTTTATTATCCTCATCAAGATTAATCCATCCCCCGACTACAAGCTCCCCTTTTCTTAGGC
>JABUBM010000036.1_pt1 | contig 28259 bp, 45 predicted proteins | sample 7240321 | NCBI WGS metagenome assembly JABUBM01 (sample SAMN07256344, study PRJNA390944) | subsurface metagenome | isolation source: Methane hydrate marine sediment | place: Pacific Ocean: Eastern North Pacific, ODP site 1244 | collected 2002
CATCCAATATATGAGATAATCCCAGCCTTGTTATAAACTCTGTGCCAACTCTGCCCGTTCTCCTCCGAGATAAGCACATCCACTTCTGCGTAGGAACATGGCATAAAGCAATTGGTCTTGATGCCCTGGATTCTGATATACAAGAACTAAAGAATATATTTAAGAAAAAGCTAAATAGACTAGCAAAGTTTAAGGGGGTATCTAATGGCAGTAAATAAGAAGAAATTATGCTCTAGGTGTAACAAGTGGCATCAACGATTGCTTCATTGCTGGGATGGTATGGAGCAGAAAGAGACATTGATTTGCTTATCCTGTGTAGCGGAAATAGTAACGGGCAGAGTTGGCACAGAGTTTATAACAAGGCTGGGATTATCTCATATATTGGATGATAAGTAATGGCAGTATATCAACTCATAAGGAGGACTAAAGATGAAAAACCCAGAGCAAGTAGACCTTGAGGAAAAGGTAAAACAACTGGTGCTACAACAGATACAGCTCGATAAAGGGATGCCCATACTCAAGCCACTTGACCCTGAGGTTGAGGGGCTGATAATAGGAACAGATGACCCAAGAGGAAAGGAGGATTAGAAGATGAACTATACTAAAGGGGAATGGGAAGTCAAAAGACTACCAATTACTGGTGGAGTAGCTATTTATGCTGGTAATGACTTAATAGCAGGCGGGCTAGAAGAAGCCAATGCTCAACTCATAGCATCTGCCCCTGATTTGTATGAGGCACTAAGGAAATGTGCAGAGGCTATCAATATGTTACTCATAAAATACGGGAATGGGGTATTGTCTGAAGAATCTACTGTTTACAAAAAAGCTAAGAAAGCACTAGCCAAAGCGGAGGGTAAATAAAGGAGGTGAGCAACAATGACAAGGTACCCATATTATTGCTTTAAGGAAGAAGGGGTTAGGAGGTTTTATGAAGGTAGGTATTGGAATGCTAATGGCAAAGGTGTTTGTGTTGTGGCAGTCGTTACCGGGGACATTGATTGGGCGGCATACATAGGTGCAGATAACGGCTATAGGGAGGAGGATTGTTTGGTGTGGACAGCTGATAAGGGTGTCAAGCTCTTGGCTCCTGATGCTAAATACTTCTTCCCGGGTATTAAATTACCCTATCGTGGGTAAAGGAGGTCGGAATGGCTAAAATGCACAAATGGAGGAGACATCCTGATGGTAAGGTTGCGCATCAAGTTTGTATAGTTTGTGGTGCGACACGCTGGGGTATACCAGGCGGTTGGGGACGAGCTATGCTAGATGGAAAACCTACTAAATATTGTAAAGGAGGTAATAACTAATGAAGGTAAAACTGGGTAAAAAGATAACCTGCAAACGGTGTGGACATACCTGGCTCCCTCGTAAGGCTGATGTTAGGCAATGTCCTGGGTGTGGCTCTGCTCATTGGGATGAAGAAAAGGAGGCTGGGGAATGAGACGACCAAACAAACCACACAGAGACAGGTATGAGGATGAAGAAGACTGTGAGGGGTACTATGACCCTGATGAGGCAGAAAGGCGAGGATGCCATCACGGCATACTTATGAGCCAAAGAAATCCTAAAGACCCTTGCCGAGTATGCCATGAGGCTTGGAAGTCCAAAGAGGATGCTAGGCGCAAGGCAGAATGGGATGCTAAAACGCCAGAGGAAAAGGCAGCACACGAAAAACTTATCAAAGGATTAAGGGAGCTTTATTAGGAACTATGTAAATAAAGGAGGTAGCAAAAGGTGGAACAGTCAGTTAATATTAACCTCAATGTTAACCTTGAGACACTACCTGAGTGTCCTTGTAATGAGGGCTCCTTATTGCCAGTAATGGATACAACCAAGGAGGGCATTGTTTACCTTAAAGGCTGGTTCTGTCCAAAGTGTAATACCTCTTGGCTTTTCCGGGCTGGTAATTTGTATGTTGAGGATGTTAGCCCTAAAGAAGAAGCTAGGAGGTAAGAGGTAATGAAAGATGAAATAGAATTAAGGGACGGATATGAGGTAGTAGGTGTTGTCGTAATGACTTCTTTTGTTGTGTTATTCCCTCTGTCAGCTATTGTATATGCAGGCATAGCTTGTATGATTAATATTGCCTTCCCGGTATGGGCTACAATCATACTAGGTTTATTAATGTTTGCTATCGCCGTGGTTATATGGCTAGCAATTATTGGGGCAATCCTTGGTAGAAAGGGAGGTAAGGGGTAATGGCAAATAGCAAGTTAAGCTTGAACCCTACTCCTCCTGATGTGTGCATCCTAGTTAATGCTGTTACTGGGTGACCAGTTAGGGCTTTACTTATCCTTTGACAGGTTATAGGTAAAGGTACATATCCTTTTCTGGGCTTGTCTTATAGCCTCCTTCTGCTCCTCAGTCATTACATAAGTTGAACCTTTCGCTGCCATCCTTATCCCTCTCTATTGTAAATTCTACTGTATTGTAGCCTTGCTCTTTGCCTTGTCCTATTTCAGGCTTAATGTCTATGACCTTAGAGCTTTCCTCGTTTAGTACCTTGGCTAAATAATAGTGGACAACCTTAATTGTGATTGTCTCTTTATCTGCCATTATTGACCCCCTAGTATCCTCATTATAATAAATGCACCAATAATAGCTGCCCCAATAACAGCAATTATAACGGTGCCGGCCAACATATCCTTAACAACCCCGACTTCCTTACTGTACTTGGGGGATATAACATCTAAGAGCCCCTCTAAGGTTGAGTTAAACCCCTCAAAGCACAGGATGATAAAGGTAAAGGTAAGGATGATTAGCTTGTCAAATAGTGTAGTGATATAAAACCAGCTCCAAATGTTCAAGACAATGGCAAGCCCCAAGGCAATTCTGAACATCCTGCCACTGGCTATCTTAAACAGTCCTTTAATAGCATTTCTACAAGGTGTTATAAAGCCCACTTTAAGGTTCACTTTGCTATTTCTTTCCCTGTGAAGTCCATACGACTTTTCCTAGAGGGTGAAATATCTTAGCCTTTCTGCGAGGATATTTTGTTGTTGCATATTCTATGGCTTTCTGCTTAGTCCAAAAGCTACCTGCCTTTAACCATCTGCGACTATATGGGCTATGTATATATAGGTTGAAAAGTTTAGCTTTAGCAGCACGAGATATATCTCGCTTGGCTCTACGCACCTTGCCCTTTAATTTAAGTTTCACTGTGGTTGTTCTCCTTTACTTTTGATAGGCTAACATTGTTTACCCCTTTATGCTAGTCGGGCCGCAGTCACCATCTTACGCTTGCCTTGTGTTATGTTCTTAACTATCACCTTTAGTGTAGGCTTGCCTTTGATAGAGAAGCTAACCATAAACCCTACCGGCAGGTTAGGGGCAGGGTGGTACCTCTTAGTAAAGGTGGCGGTAACTACCTTCCTATTGTCCTTGTAAGCTATATACCTACCCTCAGCTACCTTTTTGATAGTTATTTTAGCCATTTCTTCATAGACTTCCTAAGGCTTTTACCTGTTTTGATTATCCCCTTCACGGCTTTGTGGGCTTGCTTTTTACGCCTTAGTGTTCTTGCCTTCCTTTCAGCTTTTAAGGGGGCTTCTGCCCTTGCCTTTTTAGCCTTGGCCTCCCTTGCGTCCTCCCTAGCCTTGGCTAGTGCCATAGCCTTTTCAGCTTCCCCTAGTGCCTTGTTCCTTTCTAAGCCTAGCTTGCGTATTTCCTTGGCTTCCTTTTCCCGTTTCCTTTTCCTTAGGGCTATTTGAACCTTGGCTACCTTCCTTTTGACTGTCATTGTCTACCTCCTTTGCCTAAAGTTTATTTTGGATACTAGCTCAGGGAATATAGGTATTACCTTACTTACCTTGTCCATACTATAGTTATTTACCTTGATGCTGGCAGCACCCCTACGGTAGTCATACCAGAACCTTATATGCACCGTGTCCTCTGCAGCCCACTTTATGATGCTGGGTATTATTTCCTTTAACTTGTGAGCAATGGGCATAGGGTATACCTCGTATAATATACTGAAGGCATTGCTGTTAAACTCCTTACCTTGTACTTGCTTACTATTAGGGCCATTGTCCATTATAGTATAGTCCATACCACTACCCTTTATTAGCTCCTCAATCCTCTTTACTGATGCTATTGTGCCTGTCCTTTTCATATTAGTACCCCGCCATCCATTTTCTAAAGAATGATACACTCCTGAACTTCGGCTTTATTGCCCTTACCCACCTCCTTAGCCTGTATGGGAGTATACCGTAAAGCTGGAGGAGGATGTAATTGCCTAGGGCGTAAGGTGAAAACATCCTGTAAGTAATATGGGTTGATGACCAATAGTCGTCTGACCTACACACCCTTACATTTGCCCTAGATGCGATATCTTTAATTAGCTTAGGGTACTTAAGCAAGGTATCCTCATGGATTGCAGTCCACGCTCCTATGTATGCTTTGTTCAAAGCTTTGTCAAAAATCCTTTCCAACCTTTCTTTTGGTATATCACAGAACGTGTACTTAGTGGGGATAGAGAAGTTGCCTAAGTCTCCCCAGTCAATTTCTTCCTTTATTAGCGTACCATTGGCAACAAACTCACGGTAAAAGGGACTGCCAGGTAAGGGACGGAAATACCCCATACCTTTTAGGTTGATGTTAAGGTCCTGCATAAATGTAACTGTATCGTTCATTTCCTCCTCGGTTTCATCAGGAATACCGACCATAAAGGAGGGAACTAAGTGTAGCCCTGCTTCTCGCACATAGGCGCAAGCACGTCTGTTTATCGCGACCGTTGATTTCTTATTTACCATTTTAAGCATTCGGTCACTGCCACTCTCAATTCCAATGCTTACACTAAAGCACCCGGCTTCCTTTATGGCTCCTAGTATATCAGGGGTAACTTGGTTGGCCCTTATGGCACATATCCACCTTAAGTTGCTATAAGGATGAAATAACCTAGCGTCAATGAACCCTTGGCATATCTTAAACAAGCGGTCCCTGTTGGCAGCTATTGTGTCATCGCAGAATGCAATAGTGTCAATGTCGTAGGTTGAGAGGTGCTTTGTCATCTCAATTACGTATTCCGGAGAGTGCCAACGAAAAGGCTTTGACCAATCACTTGCACAGAACTTACAGCTGTATGGACAACTCCTCGATGTTAGGGCCGTGAGTCCCCTGTATCCCCAACCAGCGATAGTATATAGTGTGAATTCGGTATAGTAGTCAGCGTTTGCTAAGTTGTAGTTAGGGAATGGGTACTTGTCTATATTCATTTCCACAGGCCTGCTCACATAGTTGCTAGTGTGGTCCCTGTACATAAGCCCTGGTATGTTATTTTTCCCTTCCATAATGTCAAGGCAGACTTCTTCGCCAGCCCCAATGCATATTGCGTCAATGTACTGGTTCTGTTGGAATGTTAATTCTGGCTCTACTGAGGGGTGTACGCCACCGGCTATAATCAGACAATTGGGGAAGTTCTTTTTGAGCTCTTGAGCAATCCTCAATGCCTCGGGGAATAGGGCTGTTAGTATGTTTATCCCAATTATGTTAGGCTTGGACTCCATTACGGCCTTTATGATATATTGGATGTAGTCGTTTGTTTTGTGTCTTACAATGAGTTCGCGGCAATCTATAATCTTAACTTCATAGCCTTTGGAGTGAACATAACTGCCCACTGCTAGCAAGCCTATGGGAGGTATACGACAGATACCCCAAGGTGGCTTCGTGAATGTGTTAAAATCTGCCTCGTGGGGTGGCAGGATGAGTAGCATCTTTGACTCCATAATCAATCACCTACCTCGCAAATGTATACCACTGCACTTCCCCTCCTGAATACCTCTGTGGCATTACTGAGGTCGGGCAGTGGCTCATATTCCCTTAATCCCTCAAACCAGCCAAAAACCATCTTTTTGTGCTCCGTGCTCCAGCTAGTGAGGAATAGGTAATGCTTCTCTTTAGGCTCTTCATAGGTAGCCCTCCTAGTTTCACTTAAGTCCATTATTAGTGATACGCTACAATAATCAACATATACCGGTGTAGAAGGGTCTGCCTCTTCTACGAGCCACCTGGCACAGTCTGTGTCATCGTTGTTGTCGTAAACCCCTATTATCCTAGTCCTCTCATTACTTAAGGCAATAGAGTAAGGCACGTCTAATCGTTCCGTTGCCTCACTCTTAGTTAATTCAAAGACAGCACCAGAGGTAAAGGCATAATAGGCTATAAGGAACCCAGCAATGCAGAAGGTAATTACCTTACCCATTTAATTGTCCTCCTCCCTATTTGCTCGATGGCAATAATTAGTAATGGTGATACAAAGAATAGTGTTGTTGCATAAAACCTAGTTGGGCTCAAAGCTAGGGTAAAGAATGGTATGAATACGCAAGCTCCTAGTAACATAAAGCTGGCTATTACCCCAGCTGTATATTCGGCTGTGAACCCATACCCTCGCTTCCATAATACGATAGCAAAGCCTATAACTAGGAACAATTGTGATAGGTATTGGAACACCCTAAACACTTTACCCCACCTTGAAACACGCCAAAAATCTAGCCCTATAGCTGTCCTGACTAAAGGTGCTTGGCTGTCTAGGTAGGTGTTGCTGGCAACCGGGTTAGTGACCTCTTTGAAATCCTCTACTTGAGGACCTGTAAGGTCAGGTGTGGTTACTTCTGTAGTTACCTTGTCATTGTCAGAGGTGATTACCCTTTCGACTATCGTTATTGCACTGTCCCCAGTAGCGAAAATGGTCCTTAATGTTGACCCACCTCCTAGTAAGCCAAGGTAGAGGCAGAATATAGCAATGGCACAAATAGTGACTGCTCCAGTATACCTTAGTGGTAACCGGTCTTGACCGAGCAAATGCCTGAGTCCGTCCCAGTTGGTTATAGTCAATAAGCCAAACATTCCAATCAGGTAGCCAATAGCTATTGTTCCTACCGCATAGTGGCAAAATACGGTCCCGGCTGCTGATAGTGTAATACCTAGTGCTTTCTTCCAAGGCTCGTATGTGCTAGTTATAAAGAATACCATTGAGGCTAGGAACATATAGGCCCATTGTGACTTGACCATACTTACTACTTCCATTGTGAACATTGGCATTGTCATAAAGAATAGGCAGGCAAAGAATGACCTGTTTTCGCCAATTACCCTCTTAAAGGCATAGTATAGTATGACCGGTGTAAAGGCACAGACAAGGGGGAATATAGCCTTGAATTGCCATATAGGGTTTATGCCTAACTTGGCTAATGTAGGTGTTATTAAGCCAAGGACTATTGAGGTGTTGCTGTTGTTAGACCAGCTCAGGTTCCAACCATTAGCTATTGTCTGGTTAGCAACAAAGTATTCGGTGTGTATATCAACCCCAACTATGTGGATGCCGAGCATACTGGTTTGCCATAATAGTGATAATGACAACCCAAATATGTAGATAGGGTAGTGCCGCTTATTGATTTTGCCCAATGCTATCAATATGGTAACGGCAATAACTGCAGCTATGACAACATACCCTACCCCTGGCAGTAGGTAAACGCTACTTACGCCAGTAAATACTGCTAGCGCTAAGGATAGACTAATTGCCTTTTTCATATTGTGATAGCTTCTCCTGTATTTCGGCTAGTGTCTTTTTAACGTCTTCAAGGTCTTTCCTTATTGGGTTACTATGCTTGTAAGCCTGTTCATTGTAGGCTGCAAAGAAGCTGGGGTTGCCTAACTTGAAGATAAGGATTCCAGCAGTCCCTACAATGGAGAAGGCTAAAAGCCCAAGTAGCCAAGCTGGTACCATTATACCCCTTAGCTGTAGTACGCTAGCTAGTGTAATAACTTGTATAGACAGCATTACTATTTGGGTAGCTATCCCACCTTGGCTTGCTACTTGCACAATGTACCCCCAAGTGTTGCCTACTTTGTACTGTTTGAATAGTTTCATTTCACCCCCTTTACCTTAGCTTCATTGGTAATAATGTTGATATCATTAACTTCAGCTCTGAGGTCGGCAACCTCAGCTTTTAGGTCAATAACCTCGGCTTTTAAATCGGAAATGCCGGATTTTAAATTGAAGGCATTGAGGGCAAAATAAGTTGAGGCTATGAGTAGTAATGCAATTGAGATTTTGGATACTGTTGTTGTTTTCATTGGGTTTTTACTCCTTTTATTATTAGGTGCCAACCTAATTCATATTTGTCACTTATACCTAGCTTGACTTTCCTTTGTTGAGGAGTATCTATTACATTGTAGTGGACGCTAACCTTTATATCCTTGAAATACTGCTCAAATAGCTCTTTAGCCTCAATTTTTGTATAGGCCTTAGTATATGGGCAGTCCTCTATGCGCTCTGAATACCTAGAGACCAGTTTACTATCATTTATAAGAGGTAGTGTTACATCATATTTGTGGAGGTGGATTATGCTGTAGGCGTATAATAGGCTGTCCCGATGATAAAGCATAGCCATTATCACTCCGTTAGGTTTCAATAGTCTGTGAGCCTCTTTTAGTACGCTATCAACATCCAAGATATGGTGCAGTACGCCATAACTATAAACACAGTCAAAACTGTTGTCTCTATAAGGCATTTTGTCAGCCGGAACTTTTATAACCCTGACCTCTACCCCAGCTTCATTAGCTAGGCTCTTTGTTAGTTCTACCGCACTATCAGTAATATCGGTAGCTGTAACAAGTGCCCCAGCTTTGGCAAACTCAATAGCATCAATACCTGAGCCACAGCCAATCTCAAGTACCTTCTTCCCATTAAACTCTTGGAACCTGAAGGCTTTGTGCATATAGTCTTGTAGCTCATACCTGAAATTGCGCTTTTGTTCATAGCTCCACTTTTCAAGACTGAAGCTCATTGGTGTTGCCTTTTCCCAGTATTCCTTAACCGTTTCCACTTAGAAGCCTCCTATAAACCGCTGTGCACTTAATAGCCCATTTGACGTCTGAATAGTCGCTAATGAATTTGGTACAGTTTTCTTTGAACTTGGCTATTGTGCTGTCAGGTAACCCTTTAAATAGCTTTATCGCCCTAGTTAGTGATTGTGCATTCCCGGCCTCAAAGAGCAAGCCAAGTTTATATTTAGTTACGTCTTCACCTAGTATATTGGCATTACTTGCAATAACGGGCAGACGATATTTGGCTGATTCCCATACCATACTTGACGTGCTGGCAAAGGCTTTGGTATAGGATAATACGGATACATCAGCGGCACCGAAGAAGTAAGGTTTTTCTCCTTCCGGTATGTAGTAGTTAAATACCTTTACCCTTTTACTAAGTCTATACTTCTGGGTGAGTTTGATTGGGTTGGAGCCTAGACTAAAGGTGTGGGTGCCACCGTGGATTAGGAAGACGTCTGGGCATAACTGGACAGCACCAAATATAGTCTCTGTATCTTTACCTGAGTGTGGAGCACCAAATGATAATAGTACAAAGGCGTCAAGCGGGATACTTAGGTGTTTCCTGGACTCTTCTTTACCAGGGGCATTGTTATTGCTATCAATACCGCATTCTATACAGACTATGTGCTTGCTAAAGGTGCCCCCCATATATTTGCCATAGGCTTCAGTAGCTGCCTTGTTCTGGGGCATAAATATGAATTGGTTACGCTTCAGGCTGAGTTCGTAGAATAGCTTCCATAACCTGTTGTTTATCAAAATGCGGAGGGCTATTGAGTATAGGCATATAAATGGCCTGTGTATAAAATCACTTGCCTTTAATTTGGGACTGAATACTACTGCCGCTGTTAGTGATACAGCCCATTTATGGTTCCTATATAGTAAACTGGCTAGGTGCGATAGGAATAGGAAAGGTTCTCCGTCTCTTAGGTGGAGTATGTCATAGCTCTCTTTTCGTTTCATCCTTACTGCTTTATTTAAGGTCATTGCCGTTTCAAAGAACATAATTACCCACCTTGGGAGTGTATATCGTCTTATAAATTTCAAGGTGCTATGTATAATAGGGTGCTCATCAGAGGATAATACCTTAATGTGTTTGACCTTGACTTGGGTATCGTTTATTATCCCGGCAAAGGTCAATAGTGTAACATCAAGCCCTGACTTAGCCAGTCGCCCTGGTTCTACAGTCGCTACGTGGGGGTGGTGTCCAGAGTAATGGGCAAAGGGACAAATGTATAGTACCTTTATTGATTTCTTACCCATTATTTACTCCTAGAGCGTAGTATTTCATTCCACTGTTAATGAATGCCTTGCTGTTAAGTATCCTCCAGCAGTCTAGGACTTTAGGTTGCCTCATTACTTTGAAGCTATTGGGGCCTAGTCCCTTGAACTCTTGCCAAGGCACTGCTACAATACATAAGTCACTGTCTTGTAAGCATTTTCCTATATTAGGTGTGTCTGTTAACCCGTCACTACCCTTACCGGCTGGGTCATAGACCTTTACCTCAGCACCAAAGCCAGCTAGTGTCTGAGCAACCTTTAGGGCAGAGGATTCCTCTGTAACATTAGTGCCTGGTTTATAGGTTATGCCAAGTATTGAAACGGTCTTGTTTATAAGTCCATTAGACACTAGTTGGAAGTCATTAACTTCTAATAGCTTGATTGCTTCTGTAATTATAGTGTTGTTGTGCCCATCGTTGAACTTACTAGTAGCCTTTTGTAATGGGCACTTCACCCCTAGCCCCTTGGCAAACTCAATAAAAGCCCTATTGTCCCTAGGGAAGCAGGGACCACCAAAGCCTAGTCCTCCTTCTAGGTACTTGTGACCAATCCTACTGTCAAGCCCTAAAAACTTAGTAACATCATTGATATTCCCGGTAGGCATTTTACTGCATACCTCAGCAAAGGTATTAGCTAGACTAACTTTGGTAGTGATAAATACGTTGAGTGCTAGTTTGGCAAGCTCCGCATTCCACCAGCTCATCTTGACTACAGGTGGATTGTTATCGCAAATGTCTTCGTAGAACTTTTCAAGTGTTAAGCCGCTATGGTGGTCAGACTCACCGATGAGTATAGCATCGGGGTTGGTCATACCTTTAATGACACTACCGAGTGCCACGAATTCAGGGTTATAGCAAAGCCCAAAATCCCTGACACATTCTAATCCAGTTAGCTCCTCTAGCTCTGGCTTGATTACCTTATCCATTGTGCCAGGCATAATGGTACTGGTTACAACTACAAGGTGGTATTCTTTCTTTTCCTTTAGTATTGGGGCTATGTTCCTGATGGCAGATAGGACATATTCATTACTGAACTTGCCTGTCTTGTCTGAAGGTGTAGGTACAATAATAAAGGTAATATCAGTATTGTTTGTAGCCTCATTATAGTTTGTGGTGACCTGCAGCTTAGGGTTAAGTGAGGCTAATAACTGCTCTAGTCCTGTCTCCTGTACCGGGCAGTGGCCTTGCTGTATTTGCTCCACTATTTCCTTATTGATGTCAAGCCCTATTACGTCATACCCCTTACTGGCAAAAACACCTGCCATTGGTAAACCTAGCTTGCCTAAGCCTATTACTGATAATTTCATTACTCTTTGTCTCCTAGAGTTTTCATTTTATATCCTCTTTTATAAATTCAATTAGGATTGCACTACTGTACCTTCTTAAAGGCTTACATAGTCCTAGGAATGGGGTATCAAGCTTATCTAATAGTTTCCCGCTCCTTATTTTAATATTACGCTGGAGAAATTTCTGTCCTCCTTTAATGCTACAATTAAAAAACATTAATGGATTTAGGAGCGGCAAAAACCCAAATTCCTGATACTTTATTGAATTGAAGCAACTCCTCATTTCTCGAATATTGGCATAGGATAATGGATGTTCTCCTGGAGTTCTAAGCCCAGGAGTTAGTTTACGCCATAAATTCAAGAGTGGATTGTGGGCTAATGGCTCAATAAATATAGCCCTCCCGTCAGGTTTCAATACTTGGTAAATTCCCATAACTGTTTTGTTGCAATCAAGGTGGTGTAGTATAAATTCACCCACTACAAGGTCAAAGGATTTAGTTATGTGAGGAAGATTATTAGCATCAGCTTGTTGTACATCTACTTTCCTAATAAATTCCTTACAACTTTTCAGTGTTTCCTTAACTGCAATTGGTGATATATCTATGGCTAATATGTTTGCACCTTTACTAGCTAGAATGGCAGTAAGTTTACCGTTACCACATCCAAGCTCTAGTATCCTTTTCCCTTTAACATTCCCTAAAGCTACTAGTAACCTTCCTCTATAGTCTATTCCTGCCGGATAGAAAATCAATGAGCATTTTTCAAACCAGCTCTTGGGCGTATGCTGCTCATTATTCAAGTAAATAGCATCAAAGTACTTGGATTCCTTTTCAGTTAAGGTATCTATTTGCCTGTCCTCCTTTTTATTTAGCTCAGACTGCCCAGACTGCCCAAGTCAATGGCTCTAGCTTAGTTACCCTTGCCTTATACCCTATTTTACGTAGCTTCTTTGCGTGGGCTAGTGCTCGCTCCTTGTTATGGTATTGGGCTTCAAAGTAGTATACCTTCCCATTAAACTTCTTTTGTAAAGCCACTGTCCTTACCTCCTTATTCTATCATTATCTTTTTTCTGCGATACCACCACATTATAAGCAAAGCACGAACTATGTATGGTATCATCGCAATTAAGGTAACCGTCCCTTTTACCTTATTCCACATTTATAATCCCTCCAATTCGTTATAGTGTTCAACTGCCCACCAATAGGTAATCCTCATCCCTTCCTCAAGGCTATACCTTGGTTCCCAATTAAGCACCTCCTTTACTAATGTTAGGTCAGCATTCCTTCCCCTGACTCCTTGTGGTCTACTTAGGTCGTGCTTGATTACGACTTCCTCTTTCTCGGCAAAACCTAATACCATCTTAGCTAGGTCTTCTATAGTAATTAGTCTGTCGGAGCCAATGTTTATGGGCTTGTTGTAATCGCTCTCTATTAGCCTCAGTACCCCCTCAATACAGTCATCAATATATAGGAAACTCCTGGTCTGCTTGCCATCTCCCCATATTTCAAACTCAGGCTCCGGGTGTCTTATTGCCTTTATTATTAGGTGGCAAGGCGCCTTAGCTTTGTCTTTATCAAAGCCAGTGTAGAGTGGGCCAAATACATTGTGGAACCTAGTGACCTTAATGTTCATTCCGTAATCCCTTTGGAAGGCTTCGCAGAGCTTCTCGGTAAACAGCTTCTCCCACCCGTAAAATTGGTCAGGCTCGGCAGGGTAGGCATCTGACTCCTTGAGTGGGGCAACCTTAGCTTCCTTTTGTAGGTATTCAGGGTAGACACAGGCTGATGAGCTATAGAAGTAGTTAGGTACTTTATTCTTCCTAGCTGCTTCAAGCATATTAAGGTTAATCCTAGCACTGTTCTTCATTATGTCAGCACCAATGGCAGTAATGTAACCTATGCCACCCATATCGGCAGCAAGTTGGAAGATATAATCCTTGCCCTTGCTAAATAGGTTGCATACCTCACTATCACGCAGGTCTTCTATATTGAAGTCTATACTGCTCGTAATGTCCCTAATGTTCTGCCTTGAGCCACTAGATAGGCTGTCAACTATAGTTACCTTTGCTCCTTCTCTTAGCAGTCTCCTTGCTAGATGTGAGCCAATTAGTCCAGCACCACCACATATTAGTACCCTTTTGTTTTTCCAGTTGTTTGTCATAGTATCCTCCTTTTATTTTAGTTGGCTTAGTTTCCGCTCGGCTTCCCATTTAGTTTTAAATGCATAAACAGGAATGGGATTGCCGACAGCATAGAGTCCCCATTTCCTCCTAAGTGACCAACTTAGGTTATACTTTTCCCAATCCCCAGGCGGAACCTTTCGTAGTCGTAGGGCTTTTGCCTTTCGGCGTGTTATCTTTGTCATTGTAATACCTCCTTTTTATTTAGGCCTATTTGTTCCCTTGAGCATAATAGGTTTACACCGAGCTTATTCTTTTGGCACCACTTGATTGCTTTTTCACAGGAGCCAGGTAATATTTCCTTCCTTACCTCATCTATAATGTATATATACTTGAAGTTGTACTCCCCTAACATTCGCCAAAATATTCTAGGTGTGTGTCCAGAAGCTTTAATACCTAGTGGCAAGAACTCAATAATAAGTATTAGGTCTCTATTGCGGGCAATAATATTACTGGCTCCTGATAAGACTGACATCTCGTGACCTTCCGTGTCTGTCTTGATAAGGTCAACTTTGTGGTTATCTATAAGGTCATCTAGCTTAAGTGTCTCTACCTCAATTGTGTCCTTAGTGTGGAGACGACCACCTACTAGACTATGTTCACCTGATTCCTCTTTTGATACAAACAGACTTGTCTTGCCACCGACATCACTTGCCGCCTTATCTACTGGTATAATATTTTCCATATTATTAAGTCTTACATTTTCTATTAGGTGCTTAAAATTGTTTGGCTCAGGTTCAATCGCCCATACTTTGCCACTGTCACCTACTAACTTGCTTGCTAATAGTGAGAAATAGCCTATATTAGCTCCTACATCTATTACATTCATACCTTTGCATAGCACATTTTTGAAGACTTGGGTGGTCATTGGCTCGTAGCTATGTGTGAAAACTAGGGCTATTGTTATGCCATCTAAACCCCTTTCTTTGGTGCTAACCTTCATTAGGAAGTCTTCTATTTCAATTATTTCGGCTTGTTCAGGCCTTATCTTCTTGATAGCAAAATTGTAAATGTGCCAGAGTAACCTGAATCTACCTATTCCTTTTCCGATAAGAGGCCTAGTAGCGGCTTGGATAATATTAAAAGCTACCTGTTTTAAGGAATAGCTCATAACTGTATCCTCCTCCTTGAGCATAATAGGTTTACAGGATACTTGCCTTTTTGACAGTGCTTAATCGCCTCAGTGCAAGTGCCTGTAACTATTTCTTTCCCTCTCTCATCTATAATATAAATAAACCTGAAATGTTGCTTAAGCATCCTGAAAAAGCCTTGTGGACTATACCCTGCTGCTTCTATTTCAGAAAGCAAAAGCTCCGTGACTAATATCAAGCCCTCGTTTGTCTTTAATATTCGCCTAGCACCACGTAAGACAGCCATTTCGTTGCCTTCTGTATCTGTTTTAATGAAATCTACTCTTTGCCCATCAATTAAATCGTCTAGCTTTATTGTCTCAATTTTAATACAATAGCTTTTATCTTTAATAAAAGGGGTAGTAAACAGGCTGTGGTTACCGGATGATTCCTTACAAACAAAAAGGTTAGCCTTGTCCCTTCTATCACTGGCAGCCTTCTCAGTTGCAATAACATTAGTTAAATGGTTAAGGGCTATGTTGCCTTGCAAGTCTCGGAAGTTATGTGGTTCAGGTTCTATTGCCCAAACTTTACCGCCTTCGCCAACTAGCTTACTCGCCAGTACTGTGTGGTATCCTATACAGGCGCCAACATCAATGACGTTCATTCCTTCCTTGAGTATAGACTTAAATACTTTAGTCGTTATAGGTTCGTATGTATGAGTAATAACAATATTAGTCATACCGTCAAGTCCTCGTTCATCTGTGTTAATTTTCATCTTGAAGTTTTCAAGCTGTACGGTTTTCATCTGTTCTGTGATAAGGTATTTAGTTACTTTGCCATATATGTACCGGAGGAGTTTTGACTGTCCTAATCCTTTACTGATTAAAGGCTTGGCAATTATACTTATTATACTAATGGTTAACTTCTTAAGTGGCCCTATTACTTCTATCTTTATCCTCCACCTAATTGTAGCTAATGCTAGGCTAATCCCCTGCTTTACAGGGTTCATACTGGAGTTAAGCCCAAGCTCTTTATGGTAAATACAGCTTATTGGCACCTCTACAATTTTAAGCCTAGCGTGCCTTGCCTTGATTAGTGTCTCTACACTAAACGGGAAGCCTCTTTCGGTGATAGTAGCTACTTCCAATGCCTTCGTGCCAAAAGCCCTAAAGCAGCTTTGGGCATCACGTAGTTTATGTCTACTAAATATGTTATAGAGTGAGGTAATAATGCCTATGCCAACCCTACGGTAAAATGGTGCTGTATTGTCATAGTGCCCCGGCATAAACCTTGAGCCAACTACCATATTAGCCTTATTGCCTATAATAGGCTTTACTACTTTAGGTATTTCATCGGGGTTATGCTGTCCATCACCGTCAAGGGTAACTATAATGTCAGGGTTAAGTGCCAAGGCTGTGTCTATACCTCGTTTAGTATTGGCACCGGCACCACGCTTACCTGTATGGTTCATAACTACTGTAGCCTCCGCCTTTTTGGCAATAGGGATAGTATTGTCGGTAGAGTTATCATCTGAGACAATAACCTTATCAACATATTGGCTAGCCCTTGTAATGATGTTGCCTGCCGACCTAGCCTCATTGTAGCAAGGTATTATGGCTATTATTACCACTTTATTGCCACCTATGACAGTATTTGCAACGAGCTGGTCTGCTTGGCTTTTTCGGCGGGGCAGGTTTGATGTCCCATTCAGGATAGTAGGCCCCTTTTTTGCCGCAGAATTTACATACTCTAAACCTAGACATTATTTACCTCCTTTTTATTTACTCCTATAAGGTGTCCCTATCGGTCCTTTACCTTTGCCTCTACCTAATCCCCTTCCTTTGCCACCACTCCTGATTTTGCTACCAGGACAAGGTTTCTTTGCCATTACCTTTACCTCCTTATTTATTTGCCCCAGTGCCCAGCCCATACCTTGCGTATCGCTGCTCGTGATGTATTGTATTTGCTCGCCATTCGACCTTCAAACTCATCTACCTCTTTAGTTTTACCTTTCATTAGAAGACGAGGGTGCCTTGCGAGGAACTTGTAAGTGTCTCCTAATAGTTTGAATTTTTGCCTTGTGCTAAGTGCCATTATTTTAGACCTCCTTTTCTAAATATTAGGTCTGACTTTATATTACTAACAGTAGACACACCGACCAAAGCCCACCAATAAGGTGCAAGCTGTGTCCAAATATAGTGGTCAAATACTGATAAGGCTAATACAGCTACCCAAGCGTACTTCCACTTTGTCTTGACTAAACAACTTATACTAACAAATAGCCAAGCTAGGGCGGCTGCTATACCCAACTGCTGGACGATAACCAGTGGCACATTATGGACTGTGTCAGTACTGTATTCCGTAATGCTTAGTCCTTCCCCTAACGGTCGTAGGTTGTTCATTGCCCTTTTTATTACGTGCCACCTACCGGTCAGTGCTTCATCAATGTTGCCTTCAGTTGGGTTAGTAATAACGGTTTCTATCTTATTAGCAGCATAGCTGTAAAGCTCTGTCCCATAGCCTAATCCTATCCAAGTAATGGCTACTATGGCCAGTAAGCCTACAGGAATTAGTAGTCTCTTACTCCAGTCCCTCCTAGCTAAAACCACTATACCTAGTACAGCAATAACAAATAGTGCTTCAGGTGAGCCGGTAAAGAATAAGGCTACTAAGGCTAGGGGTACTAAAGCCCACTGCCATTTCCACATAGCCACCACAGTCCCAAATACTATGAAGCCAGTGGCAATGCAATAGTTAGGTGAGCTTGCAATAATACCACTAATTCGTGCACCTGGTGTTATTAACCCCTCTACTATACAGCTTATTCCCTCTATTACTACAGCAGGGATAAAGGCTATAAATACAGCCTTGCCTAAATGCCTTGAAGCAACATATACAGCAAATAGCGAAGCCAAGAGCAAGATACTACCTACAGTCTGCATAGTAGGTTCAATAAACAGCCTAGCAATTACTGAGGCTATAATAACCAGCATCGGGATATAAATATACCTTGGTCCAAAGTCAGGTTTACCTTTTAGGTTGACAAACGATAGTGCTACACTGACAATTACTATCGCTAACCCAACTACAGGCAAGAAGGCATACTCCAACCCTGGCTGAGAGCTATTGTGTACAGCAAATAATACGAGCCCAAAGCCTATGCCATAAGCAAATAGCCTCTGGTTGACTATCAGCTTCCTACTCTTTTTGTCAACTGTTATTAGCTTATCCACTTACCTTCGCTTCCCTTTTGCATTAACCCGTCTCTTTAGGTCGCCAGTCAAAGGCTTTTCTTCGCCTGTCATTAAGTAGTGCTTCTCAGCACGACTGAGTTTTGTCTTCTTCTTACGACCTCCTAATGTACGCCTCATTTGCCTGACCGGGTTCATAGCCTCTTCTTGCTGGTTAGCATAGTCCTCAAGGTCAGAGGGCTCTTCAGTTTCTAGGTGTTCCTCGGCAGACTTGTCTCGTCTCCTAATACCAACACCTGCAAAAGACATTACTACTGTCATAAACATACAGAAGAACATTATTGACCAGTATAAGTCCAGGGGTGCTGTTGATAAGGAGAGGGCATATATACCCAGGAATAGCCAGCCACCAGCAGCGGCAAAGGCTAGGATTTGTTGCTTAAGGGCAAAGGCAGCTATTGTTAACCCCAAAGCAAAGACTATAAAAGCTAGTAATAACATATCTGCACCTCCTATTAAAATTCCTCCTATTATTAAGTTATTTATTATGGTGGTTACTCCACCTTCTGGGTCTCCTAATAAGTCTCCCCTTGCAAAATGCATACCTAAGTGGTGTACCATAGGGTCTTCAACTACCTCTACTGCTTGAGGCTCTTCAGTGGCAATCCTCCTCAACCTGAGAACCAACTGGTCATCAGGTTTGATTCCATCGCCAACATTGTGCATAATTATAAACCAATCGCCGTATGAAAAGAAGGGTAAGTGACTGGTAATTACCCTTTCTGTGTCATCGGTATTAGGTGCAACTACTGGTATGACATCTTCATTTGGTGAGCAATGTTCCCACGCTAATTCCCACCTATAGGACTTGCCAAATTCGTCAGCATCGCCTACAACAGTATTTAAGTGGACATATATGTAACTATCCCCATCCCACCTGTCAGGAACACATAGCCTGAAGTATAATTCCTCAATGACATTTGCTGGGTCACTCCAGATAGGCATAATATAGACTTGATACAGACCTATATAGGTTTGAGTCGGTCCACCTACAGGACCCCTGATTATACCTTCGTCAAATTGAGGTCTGATTTCCAGGTAAATCCTGTCCTCCGCACCAGTAATGGAATCTAGCTCTTCTCCGTAAGCCCAGCCATCTATACTATGAGCACAAGCCCTGAAATAGTATCTAATAGCAACTCCATCAAGTTCTGCAAGATGACTAAACTCCTCAAGTCCGAATGAGCCTGTCTCTGACCAGTTCCAATCATAGGCAGTATCTTCTGGTGCGGTATTACCAGGGTCTCCTAAAGATGTCCAACCCCAAACAAATCCTATTTGGTCAGCCTCAGGCGCAGCAGCTAAGCCAGTAATTTCTCCATTCAAAGTTCCGCCTATCCCTTGAAGACTAGCGTTCTTGGTAAGAACTGTAGGTACAGTTGCTTCTAGGGTCGTGAAGTTTACCTCAGTGTCACTATAGTCATACCCAGCAGGATTATGGACATACGCCCTAACATAATAGATTTGGTTGTCTGACAGGCCAGTAAGCCCGTAGGTATAGGGACCAATCCCATAATCTCCAGTATCTGCTCCATTATTTGCATACCCGCTGGCTCCTGGGGCCACGTTGCCTGGGTCGCCGTGAGTCCCTTCGTCCCATACAAAGCCCCTCTTATCACAATTATCTGAACCGATACTGGTAATATCCCCGTTGCCTGTAGCAGTGTAGTAACTTATGTCACCTACTGCTTGAACCGTGACTGTAGGTAAAACGCCCCTATAACCCCTATCGTGAGTAGAGTCTTGAGGATTATTTGTCGCATCAACGGCCGATACCTCACAATAAACCCATCTGCCATCACCATTGGCTGGGAACTCAGTGGCATTATAGGGATTTGTAGTTGCACCACCTATAGGATTGAAGGCAGCATCAAGGTCAGCATCACTTATTTGCCATTGATAAGAGAAAGCGCCAGGTGTAGTATAACCTGTATCGGTATTGCTATCATCAGCATCACCGGTGGCATTAAAGGCTATTGCCTTATATGTCCTAGAAGCACCATTAGTTACAGAGTGTCCAGCTACAGTTAATACAGAATGAGCAATGACAGTGCCATCAGTAGCATCGCCAGTGCCACCACTTACTGTCCCTTTAGGAGCAGCATTGTCATCATAAGTTTCAACAGCACCAAGAGTGTCTAATAAGTTAATACCCTCATAAATCCTAACCCCTGTAGCACCTGTCGGCAAAGTCCAATCTAATACTACTTTACCGCTATGAGTGCCATCCGTGGCAGTAAGGTCATCAATCCCTGCTGGCTTAGTGAGGAAGTTTACTTCATCTCCATAGCCATAGCCATTCTCATTATGGGCGTAGGCTCTCACATAAATTGTATCCCCAGTTGGTAATCCAGTTAGACTGCCTGTAAAAGGGCCTGTTCCAAAACCATTACTTTCAGGCACATCATTCGCATACCCACTGATTGCTGGGGCTACATTACTGGGGTCTCCGTGGGTTGCTAAATCCCAAACAAAGCCTCTTAGGTCACAAGTCCCATTATTCACAGCAGTTATGTTACCATTGCCTGTTGCTGTAGTAGCTAGTATATCAGAAGCTGCTTGAGTAGTAACAGTGGGAGGGTTAGCTGTTGGAGGTGCAATAGCCATCTGAAACCAAGCAGCACCATCGGCGATAGAACAGGTAACAGTTGCAGCGCCTGATGCTCCCTGCGACGCCAAATCACGACTGCCAAAACAACCTGATGATGCAGTACCTCCTGTATCTGACTGGCATTCTTCAATCTCTGCCCATCCCTCACCTGCAACACTGAAAGGAAAGCCATCACCGCCATCAAAGGAAAGACCATAGAGTACCAGGCAATTATCTTCATCTGTGGTTACTTCGCCAATAGCATAGGTATCACTAATAGTGAAGGAATCGTCAAAAGCACTTGTGTTTATTGGAGTTGTGCCATCCGCACCTGAAATACGAACATAAAAGCCTGTCCAATGACGCAAGGTTTCAGCAGTTACTTCTATTGTATCACCTTCTGTTCCATTAGCGATACGCCAGAAAACTCCGATATGAGCATCGGAAACAGCATCGCCTGCAGTATTAACAAAGTTCCAACCATCTAGGTTATCTGAAAATTCGGGGCTAGCACTCTCACTATCATTCATACAAATAAGAACAAGTAAGTCTCCAACTGCTACATTTGCTGGTTTTGCTAATGTAAGCGTGGCAGATGTACCTCCTTGTTCTGTCCAAGTTTCTACAGCGGGGCTTTCAGGATTGGCTAATACAAATAGAACGGAAGAGCCACAAATTACAATGGCTAAAAGAACAGATAGAAATCCTTTAATTAGTTTCCTCATATTCCCTTGTAAAATTACCTCTGTAGTATTTGGCACATAAATGTTGGGTCTTCCTTGCCATTTACCCATCCACCACGGTTGCTAATATAGGAACCACCTGTGAGTCTAACTCTATAATAAGGACTTGCTGTTTGACTAAACTCAATATCAACAGTGCCTTTCCTCAGGGTAAGATATTCAGTAGTTCCTACTTGATGGGTATTAGTGCTATCCCATACTTCAATTTCTAAGACCAGCAATCGGTAAGCAGCAATCAAGTCTGGGGCATTTATGAGTGTAACCTGGCAGGTCATATCACCAGTCCAGTCAGTATCTGGCGTTACCACGAATAAATCCCCAAGAGCCACAGTACCTGTGCAACTTCCAAAGACTTTCCAACTAGGGGTAGGGTCAGCTACTTCTACCCTCGCAAAGCTTGGTTCTTCCTCAGGCCCTGGGGTAGCGTGAGCAAACAAGCTACTAGTAGTGGATAGTAAAATAAGTAGGATACCTAATAGTAGAACTCCTCTTCTGTGCTTTTTGAACATTTTAATTACCTCCTTATGTAAACCTCAGGTAGGTTTTCCTTGCCAAGTCCCCAGGTTTCGTCATTAAATATAACTGGCTTGCGTGCTTTTAATAATTGGTGGAAGGCTGACTTAACTTCCGGGGAATATGGCTTGCCACTTTCAAGGTGACTATGCTCTGGGTGGTAAACTGCTAGTGGGCTCCTTAACCTGATTTGTTTTAGTCTCTGGAACAGTGCTATATATAATAGAAGGCTATCAATATGGTGTGGTCCCTTTATTTCCGGGTAGCCGTGTAAGGAGTGCCAGTAGTTCCTATGCATCAAAAGGAAGTCGCCAGATGCGTTCCCGTAAGGGAAGGCAAAGGAAGGAAGTAGTAGCCTCCATTTTAGGTGCCCAATGAGGGCTCGGGCTAAACGGTATAGGTTAAACCTCTTACTGAACTTATTATCGTATGACCTGTAGTAACTATGAACCTTAGATATATGTTGCTTGCAGTAGCCAAGTTGTTTTTCTACAGGTATGTCAGTAGGAACAGGACTCTTTATATCATACCTAGTGGTACGGTAAAAACACTTTAGTGAGAGGCTCCTTGAACTCAGGAAGCCTATTAGCTCTTCACTAAACAAGATGTCTGGGTTGGTTACTAGGATGTAATTCCCGTAGGCACGACGCACTCCTACATTCTTACCGGTACACTCAAGTAAGGGCATTTGGTCAAAGTTAGGTAATTGCTGTAATTGCTGGTGGACTCCTCCAGGAACCTCAATAATACGAACCTGGCAGTACTTAAGGGGTTTCGGCCATTTCAAGGCATTCGCTAGGCGTAAGTTATCCTTTGGTGGGTTCCACTCAACAATAATAAGCTCCATATTGAGGCGGTGTTTTTCGCATAAGGTCAACAAGGCATTAACGGAAGTCTGCACTCGGTGGAGGAGGTCTCCGCCATAATTGTCATTACGGGTTACGACAACAAAGCTAATATAGGGCCTATTAGACGTTAATACCTTTTTCGTCATTTTTACCTCATAACCTTGGCACAAATATCAACCCAGGTTTCCATATTCTTGGCTATTTGAGAGAAGTAAGCCTTTACCTCATCACTATACTCGTCACTATTATGAATTGCAGCTTTAAGTCCTTCGGCTAACTCTATATACGCCCCTGGATATGTCCTTTTTGTCAAATGGAGGGATTCAATTATAGGGATAATCTTGTCGGTTAGTATCATACCCCATAACTCATCTCGTAAATCTTTGAATAAGTCGTGGGTGTTCCGTCGGTGCTCTACTAAGGGGTAACCAAAAGCTACTCTATCCCCAATCTGGTCAACTATTTTCCTAGCAAAGAAGCCTGACCAGATATCCCCGTAGCGGTCTAGGAGGTGACCGTTAATCTGCTCTCCCATCACTATAAAATAGTAGCAAGGGAGGACATCTCGATGGAAGGCTGTGTTTTGCGTATTAATTGGGGCAAAGGTCCCTGGAGCTAACATAACTTGTCCTGAATTTATAGCTATTGTCTTGACAGGTTCATCCAAATTAGTTATGGCATCAACATCAGGGTCATTAAGCCATAAGCCGGCATTGATAACTACCTTGCCCGTTGAGGTAGTAAAATAGGCATCATCCTCCCAGCGTTTTGAATAAGGGAATCCACGAGGGTATATAGTCCTCTTTGGCTCTGTCTCCAGCATAGAGCAAATATTAAACCAGTGGTTCGAGGATTCAGCAGTTCGTAGTGTCTGGTTTGTCCCAACGATTTGGTGTCCTGCCAGATAATTCTCCTCTCTTACATAGTTGTCATCATCTAAGGAGATAATAATGTCAGCTCCTCGTTCAACGGCAATGAGGTACCCAATATTCCTCCTATTGTCTGAGTTATAAGGAACCATTTGTTCTAATACAGGAAACCGCTGCATCCATTTCCTTTGCTTGGCTACATCAAGGTATTCTGCCTCAAAGCCTGTTTGCTTTATGTCCTCAACCACCTTTTCAACACCTGCTGGCGTCTTTAAGTCACCTACTACAATAAATTCCACATCTTTATGTCCGTACTTCCTGAAATTACTGGCATATTCCTTTAGTAGGTGAGGAATGTGTATTGTGGTTATTGTTATGGCTGTCTTCACTGTATTTTCTCCTCCTAGTCTCCTTCTTCTCCTGTTTGTGGTCTGATGAAACCAGCCTTTACTAGCTTAGGTATAATGAGCTTCAGTTTGTTATAGCCTATCCGGGTCTCCTCACTTATCTCCCTGACTGAGCTAGGACCCCTTTCCTCTAGGGCAGCTAGTATTTCAAATGTTGGTCCTTGTGCCTCAAACTTCTCAGCTTTAGCTTTGCCGGTGGCTGTCAGCCCATATACTATATTTGAGCCAAACTTCTTCCTTCCAAATAGTCCAAACTTCATTATCCTTTACCTCCTTATTCTAGCCTGTATCCTTTCTATTGATGCTTTACCCTCAGGACTAGCGAAAGCACAAGAACGACACATCCAAGGTTGCCCAGGATATTTTGCCTGCGCCATTCTTTTTCGGCACCTCTGGCAATATATTTGTTCTCCCGGCTTTCTGACTAGGACATACTTTCCTTTATAATGTCCACTAGGTATTCGTATTCTCCGAGGCATTTTGTCTTCTCCTAAAACCGTTTTAATGATTTCCTAGTCCTTCCATAGCCCCTCAAGTTCTTATGCTCGTGGGACAAATGTCCGCCTTCGTGCCTATGGCGGAAAGGCTTCCTTCCCCTGAAGTGGTAGTGGTTGCGACCTACCGGCTTGCCGTCCCTCTTAAAGGCCACATTCATTACTTTAGTTGTAGCCCCAACAGCCACTATCATTGGCACCGTTGTTGTTATTATTCCTAATGCTCCGGTCATTGTTTATTCCCTCCTTTGTCTTGCTCTCTCTTCGCCTCGAGACATCTTCCAATTAAACTAGCAAATGCCAGTGGCACGTAAATTAAAAGTATTATTAATACTGCAATGATATATCCGATATGACTTATTATAGTTCTTTCCATTACTTCTTACCTCCTCTTTATAGGTTCGTTTTTACCCTAGATTGCTCCATAGTGCTTTTACTAACATATAGGTCAAAATACCGCTTACCACCTAACTCTTCCCTGTGTTTACCACCATCTATTATGAATGGGATAGGCTTGCCGGCTACCTCTAGCACTCCCCTTGTCCCAACATACCTGACTGGGAAGAACCTGTATTGGAACTTGTCGGGGTTTGTAGTGGCTGAGCACCTGACCTCGTGGGTAACATAAGGTAGGCAGGATATAGCATCTAGCTCCCTCTTTAGTGGGGCAGTGCCTATTACAAGCAGGTCAAGGTGCCGCCACCTCTTAATAATAGCTCCTATTAATATCCCCATTGGACTAAAAGGTCGCCTGTTATGCATAAGTCGCCAAAACTCTGTCTGGTATAGTACCGAGTTCTTTAGCTTCTCCTCACCTATCCTAGCTAGCCATTCATTGGATAAATCAGTCATCTTCCTAATTGAATCGGCGTCTTTTCTTCCAATCTCATCAGGCAATTCGCTTTCAAGCTCAGCAACAAGTAGGGCAAACTCGTGCATTATAGTTATGTTGTCAAAGGGCTCATAATATCCATACATTCTCCTAGGCTTCTCATCCCTAAATACCTTTTTGTCCTTGAAGAACCTCCTTAGCTTCCAAGACAATACATTACCCCATAAATCCTTGCCTGAGCCAGGCATACCGGTGACTATCATTATCCCCCTACTCAATTTGTAGAGCCTCAATGCTTCCTCAATTTCCTGTTCAGTAAGGTCAGGGTTCAATTCAACATTATAGAGCCCTTCCTCCTCCTCTGTATCAGGGTAATACATACTATCTATCCTATCAATTATCCTAGTTGCCATTTTTCAGAGTGTCCTACCTTCGTTAAAGTGGCATATAATATACTGTTCTGTTCTTGATGATTTGTCTTATTTTACGCTTGCGGTATAGTTCATCAAGCGTGTTCGCCGCCTCGAAGTTTATAATCCTCCTAGCGAACCAAGACGGTTTTTCCTTCCTTCTCCGCAATAGTTCCGCCACAACCTCATTAGATGTTACTGCCCTTCCCTTTTCCTTGTAGGTGTATTTTACTGCTGATATAAAGGTACTGTCCGTTATTTCCCTTGCCACTATTTTAGACCCCCTTTCCTAATTAGCCCTTAAAGCTCAAATGCCTCTCCTTCCTCCTCCTCCTCAGCACCCATCTGGCTCTCAGCTAAGGCTGTAGCCCTAATTAGGTGCTGTCCACCTACAGAGCGCATTAGCTTATAATACTCCTTGAGCCAGAGCTCATCTAGTGGTATCTTCCTTTCCGGGTCAAGTGCCTTCCCAAATGTTGACATCATTGACAGTGCAAGCACCTGCCTACGAGGGATTACCGTCAGCTCAGGCATCCTCTCTTCAGGGGTATCATATAGCATATTAATAAGTTTTAACCTGGCTTTCTCCTTGTCCTCAACTATGTCCTTGTCTTCCTTTTTGTCCTTCTTGCCGTTACTCATTCTTCCTCCTTGCGCTTTGGACGTCTCTTTGGGGTACGACTCAAGAATGCAATCCTTATTGGCTTAGTCATTGGCCTCTTGGGAATCCTAAGTTTTATCCCTGCCTTTGATAGAAATGCAACCTTGATAGGTTTAGTCATTGACTTGCACTCCTCTTTATTCTTGTTAGCCATACCTTTCCTCCATTAGATACCTAGCCCTGTCTCAACCGCTTGTAAGGCTTGATAAGCCATATATGCACCGGCACCACTTAATAATACCCCGATTGCTACAATAACGTATAGTAGCATTGGGATTTTGGCGGAAGTCCTAGCTTTTAAGAGCTCTCTTTCGAGCCTTTCCATATCCTGTGATACAGCTACTGCAAACTGGGTAAACCGTTCATCTTTTAGGTTACCTAATAGTGCAGTTGTAGCAATAGGTTCCTTAATCCTATTAACTATAGGTTCTGGGTTGCCTTCCATATATGATGCTTTACGTATTGTAGCCTGCATAAAGGATGGCATATTTGCAGGGTATTTAGCATCATAGGTAGCTTTCTCATCAATAATATACCTGTTGGTACCCTCGCCTACCGATTTAGGTACTATGACCTCAGTACCATTGCGCGGGTAAGGCTTCTCATAAACTGTACCACCTTTCGTCCAAATCTCACATAGTATTTTCTCTTCGGCTATTTTGTGGTACTTGCGCCTTAGCATTTCAGCGAATATGAGTATCCCTACTACCCCCACCAAGATAATAACTAGCATACTTAACCATACCATTTTTACCTTATACCTCCTTTTGTTTTATGTCTGAACCTCTTTAGGCTTTCCCCAAGGGTGCTATCCTCCTTTAATTTCTTGCCTTTTAGCATCCTCGTTGCTGTGCTTTCGTCTCGTGTTGGGAGAGAGTGGACATTATAATTCCCGTCTAACCTTTGGTAACCTACCTCATTAGCCTCCTCTTCACTACTAAATGGACCAAGGACAATTGTTCTTCCCCCGTGGATAGTTGTTACCCACCAATAGGTATTACCTCTTAATTGAGGAGCCTCCAGCCTGTCCTCGAACTCCTCTGATAGTTCCTCAGTGCTAGGTATGTTTTTCGTGTGTTTTACCTTTCCTTTTTTCATTACTATACCACCTAACGGACAAATATGCGTGAGAGTACCCCTCCTAAAGCTGAGACTATAATCATAACCATACTGAAGACAAAACCGGCACTTATGGCTAGGAAGAGGTACCTCAAATAGACTAGCTCTCCATATTTGAGGAATGAGTAGTCCCACATTATTAGCCTAGGGACTGACTTTGTTACGAAATTCCAGCCGAACATCATTATATCAATCTTACCCATAGTAGTACCGGTAGTTACTATGTTAAAGCCTAGTGCCGAGTTGAGGACATCAGCATCACTACTATAAACCATAGCATTGTCAGGGTGGGCTTCAGCATCTGTGTCACTGTAACCCCTAGTGCAACCTGTAAAGCTAGCATCTGTTGTGTTTGTATACCTTATTGTCTCATTGCCAATTATTACATAATCAGCGTCTAGGTAGCCGCTTGTGCTATCAACTGTTAGGACTCCGATTGCTGCTGTGTGGTCGCCGTCTAGCCTTGTAGCGTGTACGCCACCACCACCTTCCATAATCCCTGAAAGGAGGGCGCAGATAAAGAATAATACAGTAAATGACACTATTAACTTATTCATCTACTAACCTCTATTACATTGAGGGTGCCCTCTCCATTACTGCTAGTCCTATTACTGCTAGGACACCTACCAGTATGAACCACCAAGGAATTGCTCCCATTGCTACAAAAGCACCTATTACTACTAGTGCTGCAATACCTGACATAAAGAAGTTATGCGTGTATCGGTAGGTATAGACTAGTGCTAATATCATAAGTAGTATACAGAGGAACCACCACATAAACATTATTGGGGTCTTAGTCAACTCACTGATAAACTCAGGTATAAACCCAAGTTCCGTTTCTGCCATTGCAGCTTCACCGGCAGCTTCAGTAGGGTATGGTT